>JGI11762J13096_1000352_pt1 | contig 8308 bp, 9 predicted proteins | sample DeeseametaMP0900_FD_13096 | JGI IMG/M metagenome (IMG submission 13096) | reverse complement strand
GCTTCTTCTCTTGTGAAATACCGCCGGGGGGCGGCCGCAGGCCGGGGGGCAGAGCCCCCCTGCACCCGGCCCGCCAGGAGCGTTGCGGCGAATGCCCCTTTAACAACCGGCCGCAACCCTGTATCAGGCGCCCCATTCATACCGAGACGAAGGAAAAGGAACCGATGGGTTATCGAATCGTCGTCGCAGGCGCCACCGGCAACGTGGGCCGCGAAATGCTCAACATCCTCGCCGAACGGGGCTTCCCCGTCGACGAGATCGCAGTGCTGGCTTCGCGCCGGTCGCTGGGCACCGAAGTGAGCTTTGGCGACAAGACGCTCAAGACCAAGGACATCGAGGGCTTCGACTTCGCGGGCTGGGACATGGCGCTGTTTGCCATCGGCTCCGATGCCACCAAGAAATATGCCCCGATCGCGGCCGCGGCCGGCTGCGTGGTGATCGACAATTCCTCGCTCTATCGCTACGATCCCGATGTGCCGCTGATCGTGCCCGAGGTGAACGCCGATGCGATCGAGGGCTATGCCAAGAAGAACATCATCGCCAACCCCAACTGCTCGACCGCGCAGATGGTGGTGGCGCTCAAGCCGCTGCACGACCGCGCCCGCATCAAGCGCGTCGTGGTCTCGACCTATCAGTCGGTCTCCGGCTCGGGCAAGGATGGCATCGACGAGCTCTGGGATCAAACCAAGGCGGTCTACAACCCGACCGACGAATACGAACGCAAGGTCTATCCCAAGCAGATCGCCTTCAACGTCATTCCGCATATCGATGTCTTCCTCGAGGACGGCTCGACCAAGGAAGAATGGAAGATGGTCGCCGAGACCAAGAAGATTGTCGACCCGTCGATCAAGGTCACCGCGACCTGCGTGCGGGTGCCGGTCTTTGTCGGCCACTCCGAAGCGCTGAACGTCGAATTCGAGGATTTCCTCGACGAGGACGAGGCGCGCGACATCCTGCGCGAGGCGCCGGGCGTCATGGTGATCGACAAACGCGAGGACGGCGGCTATGTCACGCCGGTCGAATGTGTCGGCGATTTCGCCACCTTCATCAGCCGCATCCGCCAGGACAGCACGATCGAAAACGGCCTGAACCTGTGGTGCGTCTCGGACAACCTGCGCAAGGGCGCGGCGCTCAACGCAGTGCAGATCGCCGAGACCCTGGGCAACCGGGTGCTGAAAAAAGGCTGATCTCCGTCAAGAGGTTACGAGACAAGGGCCGCCCTGGGGCGGCCCTTTTTCTTTGCCGTGGGGCAAGGGGCAGGGGCCCTGAAGACCGCAGGCAAACGTCCACCGTCTTCACGCGATATTCACGTCTGAGAAACATTGTGTTGCAGTATAGACGCTCCGCACAATATATGAAAACACCTGCCCCGGTGTTGCCACAATCCGCGAGCACGCTAGATGCGTAGGAGGTTATGAGCATGGCACATCACATTGAAATCCTCGCCGAGCCCGGTCTGGCACAGACCCGCTGGCGGGGTCCGGAAAGCAGCAATCGGCTGGATTGCGAAACCGGTGTTCTACTTCGGGCAATGCTGGCCCCGGTGTTCCAACAGGCAACAAGCTGGGGCAACCTGAGCCGCAAACTGGCGCGCAAGGGCTTCGGCCTAGGCTTCCACCAAGGACGGCTTGTCCTGACCGACATGGACAGCGGCGAGCGGATCTGCTCGTGCAAATATCTCGGTCATCCGCTTCGGGCGCTGAGCCTGCGGCTGGGCCGGGCCAAGGTGCTCGCCTCGCACGATGGCCGCGGCCGCGGTGTCCTTCTGGCCTGACCCGGTTTGCGGCCGGTGGCAAAACCGGCCCGACGTCAGGCCCGATCCAGTAGCCTTGCCGGGGTTTGACGCCCGGCGCAGGCCGAGGTCAGCCCACCGCGCGGAACTGGTCCGATGCCGGATCGTATTCCTCGAGCGCCCCTTCGCCGATGCCGGTCCACAGGCCGTGCAGCGACAGGGCACCGCTCTTGACCCGCTCTTCGACGAAGGGAAAGGTCATCAGGTTTTCCAGCGAGATCACCACCGAGCGCTTTTCCAGCGCGCGCGCCTGGGCTTCGCCCTCGGGCGCATCCTTGATCGCGTCGTAACCGGGCCGCAGGATGTCCATCCAGCGTCCGACAAAGGAATTGGGCTTTTCCAGCTCCGGCGCCTTGCCGTTGCACATGTCGATGCAGCCCTGCACCCCGCCACATTGCGAATGCCCCAGCACGATCAGATGCGCCACCTTGAGCGCGGTAACCGCGTATTCCACGGCCGCCGAGGTGCCGTGGTGGTCGCCGTCGGGCGCATAGGGCGGCACCAGATTGGCGATATTGCGGTGAATGAAGAATTCCCCGGTGTCGGCGCCAAAGATCGAGGTCACGTGAACCCGGCTGTCACAGCAGGAAATCACCATCGCGCGGGGCCGCTGCCCCTCGGTGGCAAGTCGGCGATACCACGCGGCGTTTTCGGCGTAATCGGTGGCTTTCCATCCCTGATAACGCTGGACCAGGTACTTCGGCAGGCTCTTGGCGTGTTCCATTGGCGGTCTCCCGTCTTCTTTCCGCGCAGCGGTGATACGCCCGAATTGCCGAGAATTCGAGCGAAATAATCTGTCGTCCGCAAGGTTTCCAAAACTCTTTGCCGTCATTCTGGGCCAGGCCGTGGGGGCGTGAATGAAGGTGGGAACCGTGGAACGGATAGGAATGCTCGCATATGACGAAGGCGTCAGGCTCGACCAGGAGCGGATCGAAGACCTCTATCGCCGCATGGGCGACGCCGGCGCCGAGGATGTGGTGTGCCGCGCGCTCGAGGAAATTGCGGTGCGCATGTCTTACGCCAACAAGCTGCACAAGCGCGGCGATCTGGCCGAGATGCGCAAATGCCTGCGCTCGCTGTCGCGGATCGCCGATCAAATCGGGATGGTCGCGCTCTCTTCGGTGGCGCGCGATGTCTGTGCCTGCATCGATCAGAACGATGCGGTGGCCATGGCGGCCACGCTGTCGCGGCTGGCGCGCACCGGCGACCGATCGCTGACGGCTATCTGGGATTTGCAGGAATTCATGATGTAGCCCCCCGCGCTGGCGGCGGGACGCGAGACAATCGCACCTCTGCCCTTGCAGGTGCGCCCGGGCAGGCTAGGCTGCGGCAAAATCCATTCCGCCGGAGTAACTGTCATGCCGCAGGACCATCCCCTGACATTCGCCGATGCCGATCAGGCATCGATCCCGCTTGCCCTGCTCACCGCCGAGGCCTTTGACGGCTGGCGCCTGGCCCAGGAGCCGGGCGCGCGCGGCTGGGCCGAAGCCAATGGCTTTGTGGCCGGGCCGGGGCAGGTGCTGCTGTTTCCTGGTGAGGACGGCGCGCCCGAGGCCGCGCTGGGCGGTGTCGGATCGGCCAAGGACCGGGCCCGCGGTCGCTTTGCCCTTGCCGCTGTGGCGCAGAGCCTGCCAGCGGGCACCTATCACATCGAAAGCGGGTTGCCACAGGATCCAGGTGATATCGAGGCCGAGCTTCTTGGTTGGCTTCTCGCCGGCTACAGCTTTGACACCTATAAGGAAAAACCCGGGAAACAGGTCCGCCTCGTGGCCCCCGAAGGGGTCGATACCGCCCGGATCGAGGCGATTGCGGCCGGCGAGGCGCTGACCCGCGACCTGATCAACACCCCCGCCAACGACATGACGCCCGACGGGTTGCAGGCCGCCGCCGCAGCGCTGGCGCATGACCACGGCGCGCAATGCAGCGTGATCGGCGGCACCGAGCTTCTGGCCGAGAACTTTCCGCTGATCCACGCCGTCGGCCGCGCCTCGGATTGCGCCCCGCGGCTGATCGACATGCGCTGGGGCCAGTCCGGCCCCAAGGTGACGCTGGTGGGCAAGGGCGTGTGTTTCGACACCGGCGGGCTCAATCTCAAGCCCGGCAGTTCGATGGGGCTGATGAAAAAGGACATGGGCGGGGCCGCCACGGTGCTGGGGCTGGCGCAGATGATCATGGCGCTGGATCGGCCGGTGCAGCTGCGCGTGCTGATTCCGGCGGTGGAAAACTCGGTCTCGGCCGGCGCCTTCCGCCCCGGCGACATCCTGACCTCGCGCAAGGGGCTGACGGTCGAGATCAACAACACCGATGCCGAGGGCCGTCTGGTGCTGGCCGATGCGCTGGCACTGGCTTGCGAAGAGGAGAGCGACCTGGTGATCTCGATGGCCACGCTCACCGGCGCCGCCCGGGTGGCGGTGGGCCCCGATCTGGCGCCTTTCTACGCCGATGACGCCACCGCCGCCGCACTCGAGGCCGGCGGCAGGCGGGCGCACGATCCGCTTTGGCGCTTGCCCTTCTGGGAGCCTTACGAGACGATGATCGAACCCGGCATCGCCGATCTCGACAATGCGCCCAAGGGCGGGTTCGCGGGCTCGATCACCGCCGCGCTCTTCCTTCGCCGTTTCGTGAACGAGGATACCCGCTACGCGCATTTCGACATCTACGGCTGGCAACCCGAGGCCCGGCCCGGCCGGCCCAAGGGCGGCGTCGGCATGGGCGCGCGCGCCATCCTCGCCGCGCTGCCCGATCTGGTGGGGCTGGAGCCGGCGGAATGACCGCCGACCCCCGGGTGCTCAAATCCAACGGCCGTGTGGCGCATGTCTCGCTCGAAGGGCAGGTGGCGGCGGCGCGGTTCACCGAAGGGGAGCTTTGGCAGGTGGTGACCGCCACCGCCGTGATCAGCGATGCCGACGGGGCCAGGCGCGAACGCGAGCTTTTGCTCGGACAGGGTTTTCGCGTGCTCGAGGTGAGCGATGGCATGGCCTTCGGCTATTGCGAGCACAACGGTTACGTCGGCCATGTCGAGACCGACGCCCTGTCACGTGACATGCCTGCACCGACCCACCGGGTCGCTACGCGGATGAGCTATTGCAAGTCCGACCCGGATCTCAAGGCGCGCAACGAAGTTGCGGTTCTGCCGCATGGCGCCCGGGTCGCCACCCGCGATCAGAGCGGCGATTGGACCGAAATCGCCATCTGCGCCGGCGCAGACAAGGCAACGGCCTGGGTCTGGGCCCCCTCCGCGCATCTGGCGCCGCTGGCGCAGCGCTGCGCCGATCCGGTCGCGGTGGCCCGGCTCTACCTCGGAACGCCTTATCTCTGGGGCGGCAACTCGGCCTTCGGGATCGATTGCTCCGGGCTCGTCGAAGCCGGATGCCTGGCCTGCGGCATCCCCTGTCCCGGCGATTCCGACCTGCAAGAGGCGGCGCTGGGCGCCACCCTGGCCGCGGATGCCGCGCCGCGCCACGGCGATCTCCTGTTCTGGAAAGGTCACGTCGGCTGGGTTGCCGGCGCCGACCTTCTGCTGCACGCCAACGCCCATCACATGGCGGTGGCGGAAGAGCCGCTGGCTGCGGCCATTGCGCGAATCGCGGCCCAGGGCGGAGGCCCGGTCACCCGCCGCGCACGACTGGAAAGGCACTGACATGACACAGGATTTCTTTACCCCCGTCTCGGGCATGGAACTGCCGCGCTTTGCCGGCGTGCCGAGTTTCATGCGCTTGCCGGTGGTTCCCCCCGGCCATGCCCGGTTCGACGAGGTCGACATCGGCCTGATCGGCGTCCCCTGGGACAGCGGCACCACCAACCGCCCCGGGCCGCGCCACGGCCCGCGCCAGTTGCGCGACGCCTCGACGATGATCCGCGCCGAAAACGCCGCGACCCGGGTGCGCCCCTTCGAGGCGGCCAATTGCGCCGATCTGGGCGATGTCGGCATCAACCCGGCCGATATCGACGATTCGATGGATCGGATCACGGCGTTTTATCAAAGGCTTGCCCCCGCCGGCATCCGGCCGCTCACGGCCGGCGGCGATCACCTGACCTCGCTGCCGGTGCTGCGCGCCCTGGCCGAGGACGGGCCGCTGGGCATGGTGCATTTCGACGCCCATACCGATCTCTTCCACAGCTATTTCGGCGGCACGATGTACACCCATGGCACGCCCTTCCGCCGCGCCATCGAGGAAGAGCTGCTCGATCCGGCGCGGGTGGTCCAGATCGGCATCCGCGGCACCGCCTATGACTTCGAGGACCGCGATTTCGCCAAGGCGGTCGGCGTTCGGGTCATCCCGATCGAAGAATTCTTTGCCCGCGGCGTCACCGATGTGATGGCCGAGGCCTGCGAGATCGTCGGCGAGGCTCCGGTCTATGTCAGCTACGACATCGATTTCGTCGACCCGGCCTTCGCGCCGGGCACCGGCACGCCGGAAATCGGCGGCCCGAATTCCTTTCAGGCGCAACAGGTGGTGCGGGGCCTTGCCGGGCTCGATATCGCGGGGGCCGATCTGGTCGAGGTCTCACCGCCGTTCGACACCAGCGGCGCCACCGCCTGGCTCGGCGTGTCGCTGATGTTCGAACTTCTCTGCGTGATGACCGGCTAGGCCCGTCCGGCCGTGGCCGAACGCCCCGGCCCCTCAGAGGTTCCTGAAAGCGGGGGTCAAAGACGCTTGTCCTGGGCCCGCAGCTGGCGGGCGCGGGTCAGGATGGCATCTTCGATGGCGCGGGCGGTCTCGGCGGAGACCGGTCCGGCGCGGGTCTGAAGCGCGAGGTTGAGCGAGCGGGCGTCCAGCGCCGGATCGGTGACATAGATCGTCGCACGATAGGCGCGGCCACCGCCCGGGGGCGTGCCATAGCCGGTGGTGATCACCCCGGTGAAGGGATCGACCGACTCGACCGGCAGGAAATCCAGCACCTCGAGCGCGGCATTCCAGATATATTTGTTGACCTTGCCGATCCGCGAACGGTCCTGCGGCCCGCGGAAGAAATCCCACAGCGTCGAGCGCGGCGCGCCCCGGTTGCCGTAGATTTCCTCCTCCAGCACTTCGTCGGTGCTGCGTCCCGGAGCGAACTGCGCGCCACAGGCCGTCAGCGCAAGCATGGCGGCCGCCAGAAGAATCGTGGCTTTTCTGGAAGTGGCGGTCATCAAGCGCTCCTGGCCGATTGGTTTCGGTGACGTCAGGCCCCTCAATACAAGCCGGGGCCAGAGACGACAAGATCCTCATTCGCAATCCCAATCCGCGGTTTTTCGGGTGACAGAAGGGTGCGCTGACGGGGGTATTCGCCGGGGCCTGATTTCTTGTGACAAAAGCGCATCACTCATGGCCTTGTTGCCGCCACAGTTTCGGCGCGCGCTTGCATCGGGAGGGTCGGAAGGTGCATGAGAGGCTCATCAAGACCGGGCGACCGGTTTGGTACGTGCACAAGACACATGAGGGAAACAATGAAAAACATTCTGTTTGCAACCACCGCACTGGTCGCAACCGCAGGCTTCGCTTCGGCAGAAGTCACCGGCTCCGGCGCTGGCACCATTGACATCACCGGCCTGGCCGAAATGGGCATCATGGGCGGCGAAAACATCAACTTCGCTGGTCCGCTCGCTACTGGCACCACCGACCAGGAAGCTCAGTTCTTCACCGACATCGACGTCACCTTCTCCATGTCCGGCACCGCCGACAACGGCCTGACCTTCGGTGCGGCTGTCGACCTCGACGAAGGCGGCGCAGTGTCGAACGCGACCCAGAACAACGCAGACGACGGTGGCGTTGCCATGTTCGTTTCCGCTGGCGGCGCGACCCTGACCATGGGTGACACCAACGGTGCATTCGACCAGGCGCTGAAAGAAACCAACTTCGCAGGCGGTTCCATCGGCGACAACGAAGAGCACGTTGCATTCGGCGGCTTCGGCAACAACGGCCTCGACGGCTTCTACGACGGTCAAATCGCGCGTTTCGACTATGCTTTCAGCAACGTCACCGCATCGCTGTCGGCTGAAATCGACGACGCTGGCAACGACGACCCGGTCTGGGGTGTCGGTGTCCGTTACTCCGGCGAGTTCTCGGGCGTTGCTCTGGGCGTCGGCGTTGGCTACCAGTCGGTCAACGACGTGAACACCATCAGCTTCGGCGGTCTGCCGGTTGCCAACGACGCTTCGGCTTCGGTTGTGGGTGTGTCGGTTGACGCGGGCTTCGCCAACGGCGTGACCACCGGCTTCTCCTTCACCCAGCTCGAAATCGACGGTGACGAAGCAACCCACGGCGCTCTGGGCCTCGGCTACGAGATGAACGCTCTGGCAGTCGGCGTGAACTTCGGCCAGTACATGATCGACGGCGATGAGTACACCTCGGGCTTCGGCATCGCGGCGACCTACGACCTCGGCGGCGGCCTCTCGGCCAAAGCAGGTTACGGCAACTCGACCGTTCACGACCAGTTCACCACCACCGGTGACGACGAGAACGGCAACAGCTGGTCCGTCGGTCTGGCAATGTCGTTCTAAGAACGGCGCCAGCCACAGTTAGGGAAGAGCGG
>JGI11762J13096_1000339_pt1 | contig 8429 bp, 7 predicted proteins | sample DeeseametaMP0900_FD_13096 | JGI IMG/M metagenome (IMG submission 13096) | reverse complement strand
TTTTAACATCGCTACGTAGTTAGACTGTTTAAAAGATTGGGCCATGACAAGGTATTTAACCTGAACATTATTTATGGCAAACGCGAGTTCATTTGGGCGGTAAGCTGGATTTAGGCACACCATTATTGCGCCAATACGTGCTGTAGCCATTTGCACAATAGACCACTCTATATTGTTGGGTGACCAAATACCTACTCTATCACCTGGTTCTACACCGTTAGCAAGCAATCCACACGCTACTCGTTCGATTTGAAGCCAGTACTCTTTATACGTCCAATTAATGTTCTGATGTCGAACAACAATGGCTGGGTGGTCTGTGTAATTGTCGACAACTCTTTTGAAGTACTGACCAATCGTCAGTGAAGTTAGTTCTGCATTCTTAGGCCCTATAAACTCACTTTTTGGAAGAGGAAACGAAGTGTTAGGTAAGCTGTCTGATTCCATCATAATTTGCCTCCATGCGCGTACGCATCTGCTGTAGAGAAACACTGTTAGTTTTGAGGTACGCTATTCAAATTAATAGCGCGTTTAAAATACACACGTAAAACGCTAAAAAAATAGCGTGGTAAACATATATTTTAATAATTATTAACAATATTGTTGCAAGTGGGTTTTGTCGACAAGATGTTAGTCTTATATGGCGTCGTTCAGCGACAATATTTTGTATTTCGTCGCAGGTGATAATAAAGAAATGAGGTCTAAAGCACTGTCTCTCATACAGGAAAGACCTATTAAGCAAAAAAAGCCCCGCTTAGTTAGCGGGGCATAAAATCGGGAAACTACAACAAATTTACGCCGAACTATTCTGATTCGATTTCTTCAAAATAGGTGCGGTATTCCATGCGCGTAATATATGAATCACCATCTTCATCCATCGATTCAAAGTCGCCTTCAACGTCCGCTACGTCAAGTTCGGTCTCGCTGATTTTGCCGTCGCTATCCATGTCGATTTCAGTGAACTTAGCGTTTGCGGTCGCTGACATTTCAGTACGCAACTCCTTATTCTTTTCTGAGATCATTTCGTTATCTGCTTTAGAAAAGAGCTCAGGGTTGCCTTTCTCAGTTAGCGCCGCGTCATTGGTTCCTTCTGTCTGTACTTGAGTGATAATCTCGTCGCTAAACATTGACGGTTTCTCATCAACAAACGTGTTGAATTCTGTACGGCTAACCATGCTATCTCCATCAGTGTCCATTTTAGAGACCAATTTGCTGTCGATAGCACCTGATGACTCTGAGCCAACAATGTAACCATTGCTGTCTTTATCGAGTGCGTTGAAGCCCATAGTGATCTTTTCTTCATGGTGACCTGCAAATGCTGATGTTGACAGTGTAGCAGCGACAACAGCACTAGTAATCATACTTAACTTTGTGATCTTCATAATCAAACTCCTTCTGTTTCTCTTTGCGAACACGGGCGATCAATTGCCCTAACCACTAAATTGAACGCATGTTGATTGAAGTAAAAACTTCGATCAAACCTATTTAGCTACTCACTTATCTTTTATTCACTTGTCGTGCCAATGAAATAAGCTAATGAAATAAATGAGAAAAACGGTTTTTTGACTGTGCGAGGAGTGTAATATTTTTGTTAAATTGTCACGCAGCATGAAAGATCTTCATACGCAAGCTAACGCTAGAATAAGGTAAGTTGATCGTTAGCAATCTGTTCAAAGTTTAACGAGATAAGAGGTAGTATGCTTTCCGCAATAGGCTTTATTTGCTTTTCGATATAATGATCATAGTCAAGGGGGACGAACGCGGTTTCCACAGTCTGCGGGCCTTGAACTGTAATCACATAGGCAATTGTTGTGTTTGTTTGATAGCGCAATGGCAACCCTTGCTCTTTAAAATGCTCATCAGCTCGCCGCGCAGCTTTTACATGGGGGGGAAGTGATTTAATATAAGAAGACAACGGTTTTCTTAAGCGCTTTTTGTACACTAAATCATCATCAAGTTCCCCTGCTTTAACCGCGTTTAGCATGTCACTTATATAGCTCTCTACAGGTTGACCAGTGAATACCCGTTCGTACAGTTCGTATTGAAACGTTTTAGCCAGAGTTGTCCAGTCTGAGCGCACGTTTTCTAAGCCTTTAAAGGTTAGTTGTCCGTCTTTCATTCCCGCGTAACGTTTTTTACTTCCTTCGGTAGAGCCCCTAATCGTAGGCATAAAAAACGTTGAAAAGTGAGACTCGAATTCAATCTCTAAGTGACAAGCAATGTCATAGCGGTCTTTAAGTAGTGCCGACCATTTTTCGTTGATGATTTGTGCAAGCTTAATACCCGTTTCTGTGGGCGTACCCAATGTGCCGTTACCTTCTACGTGAACAAAGGTCGAGTCGGTATCACCGTAAATGACGGTATAACCGAGTTCTTCTATCCATCCGGCAGTGGTTTGCATGATCTCATGTCCACGTAAAGTGATAGAACTCGCAAGGCGGGGATCGTAAAAGGGGCAGCCACCACTACCTAGTACACCGTAAAACGAATTCATTAATATTTTAATCGCTTGTGAACGAGGTGCATCCTTTTGCTTTTTCGCCTCGTCACGCTGCAACCATAAGTTCTCAATGATAGTAGGCAAAAAGTGGGAGGTACGACTGAATACCGCGCCTTTGAACCCTTCTATAGCATGTTTAGGCGATTTCAATCCTTCAGCCAACCCCATGGGGTCAATTTTGAATGTACGTATAATAGAAGGGTATAGACTTTTAAAGTCGAGAACTAATACATCTTTGTAGAGGCCAGGCTGTGACCGCATGACATAGCCACCTGGGCTCGCTAACCCGCCATTTTCAGGTCTAACGCCAGCAATATAAGATTTGCGATGAAGTTTAGGTAAGTATACGTTCAAAAATGCCGCCACCGACCCGCCGGGCCTCGTCATATCCAACCCCGTCAGTATGCTTCGCAACGCGAGGAAGTCGATAAATTGGGTTTGCTCCTGTATGCGGTTTACCAGCTCCGTGTCTTTATAGTTATAGTCGGCCAGCGCAATGGGGTCTTCATGATATAAACGTTTTATCGCCGCTAATTTGTCGGTCTCTTGAATAAGTTTGTTTTCACCTAACAGTGCCTCTGAAACGTTATCTAACGAGAACGACTCAAACTGATAGGTCATTGTTTTAAGTGCTTCAATGCCATCTATTACACAGCGCCCTGGTACATCAACCAAGGTTTGATCTTCCCATTGTCTGACTGAAGCTTCGCGTTCATGGCGGCCAAGGGTAAATTTGAGTTTATTCGCTTTGGCCCTTCGAGCAAGTACTGCCATGTCGAACTGCTTAACATTCCATCCTAAAATAATGTCGGGGTCGTAGGAGGTAACATGGTGAAAAAACGCGTGTAGTAGCTCTTTTTCCGAATTAAGCACTAGTAGTTGGTATGGCTTGTCGTTTCGCTGCTCCACACCCCGCTTTTCAAAAGTTGGTGGGCAAACAAGGAGCACAAGGTTTACCCCTTCACCGGCTAAAGCAATACTAAACAGCATTTCATGTTCGTCACACTCAATATCTATGCTTAGAGAAGAGAAGCGTGTTCGAAAGTGACAGGGGCGTATTTGTGCATTTTCAATTACTGTTGTCGGTGAGCTATCAGCGCCGGCGTTAGGCCCGATAAATTCAACCGCGCCATACACAAACCTTTCCATTAAATAGCGATCAGCCACACGGATGTCGGCTTCGTACAGTACAATATTTGCCTCTCGTGCAAGCTGACGTAGCTGGTGCATGTGAGACTCAGTCGCGGTTTTAACCGTGGCCACTTGCTTTTGTTCTAGCGTATTAAAGCCGTCATTCTTAATGTCTAATGTGGCCGGAACCCGTTGTGCGATGCTCTGTAACGCTTCAACATGCTCCAATGCCACAAAACACGTGGGGGCTTGGGGCGCAGATATTAACCTAACGGTACCTGTCGGCGTTTTAACCCACAGTTCTACGTAGACTTTGCCACGTAGTGTGAAGGTACCTTTATTGAGTATAAATCCTTGCTGAATTGATGAAGCTTGCATGTGTCCGTTTGAGTGAAAGGCGTTTAATGAGTGAAGGTAATAATGCGTTAATTACGTTTATCAAGCGCTATAACAAGCATCAGGAGCGAGTATACCGTTTGTTATCACCAACTCCTATAGATCTCTATTCGACAGATATGTTTGTTTTTCAATACAGGGCGGGTTAGAACCAAACTAATACAAACAAGCTTACACAACAAGCGTATGCGAAAGCGGTAAGCATAAGTAAAGTAGGTGAGGGCGATATGGAATATCTTTACGAGAAACAGGTTGAGCCGGGTAAGCTAATCGAAATTGCCGAAGGCGTACTGTGGCTGACCATGCCTCTACCTTTTGAATTAGACCATATAAACCTTTACCTAATTCGGGGGGACGGGGGCTGGGTAGTGGTCGATACTGGTATAGGAACGACTACCACCAAGTCATTATGGCAGCGTATTTTCGAGCAGCTGGACGGCCCTATAGTTGGGGTTATAGTGACGCACTTGCACCCTGACCATGTGGGTCTGGCAGGCTGGATAGCCGACACTTTTAAGGTTCCGTTTTACATGACGCAAACCGAGTATTTCACTGCTCGCGCATTTGCGGCTGGGAGGAACGGAGCTACAAATGAAAGAGACGTGCTTTACTACCAGCGCGCCGGCCTTGACGAGGTAATGATTGAGAAGCTGACAGCGACAGAGGGCAACGGCTACAGCAGTGTAGTGTCGCCGTTACCCATTAGCTATACCAGGCTTAAAGACCAGATGGAATTAGCGTTAGGTGATAATCAATGGAAGGTCATGATTGGGCGCGGTCACTCTCCCGAGCACGCTTGTTTATATAGCGAACAAAAAAATATTTTGATTTCAGGGGATCATATTTTACCCATTATCACCCCCAATATAGGCGCATATTCCACTGAGCCCGATGCTAATACGTTAGATGATTATCTTAATACGCTACCCAAATTCAAATCACTGCCAAAGGATGCCACAGTTCTACCTGCTCATAAGCTTCCGTTCATTGGCCTTCATGAGCGCGTCGACACCCTGTTAGCTCATCACCATGACCATTTAAACGCATTGGTAAATGCGTGTGAACAGCCGCAAACTGCCGTTAATTTGTTGCCGGTGCTGTTCAAACGGAAACTATCTAGCCGAAATATGGTGTTCGCTGTGGCCGAGTGTTTGTCGCACTTAAACTACTTACTGAACCAAGGGGTGATCAGTCGAAGTGTAAATAGCAAAGGGCAGTTTGAGTTCAAAGCAAACCAGACCAAGCAGCTCGCTAGTTAACTTTCAAGACGATAGAGAATGCTCAAGGGTGTGTTTAGCCTGCTTAACCCGAGAGTTAAATGCATGAATTAGGGCGTGAGTGGGCTATCGAGCTCACTGTCTATACTCTCATTTTCCAAGCAAGATAACTGTTTGGGAATGGTTATTTCCACTACGGTTCCTTTATTTTCTTTGCTGCTTATCGATATCTTACCTTGGTGCTGTTCTATCGCGGTATAGGCTACGGATAACCCTAACCCCTGGCCTTGTCCCTCAGGTTTTGTAGTGAAAAAAGGCTCAAACAGCCGCTTTCGGTGCTTAACTGGAATACCGCACCCTGAATCGAGAATTTTAATCACTACCGAATCTCCTTTTTCGATAACACTCAATTTTACAAACCCTTTCGTTTCAATGGCTTGAGCCGCGTTAATCATGACGTTCATTAAGGCTTGTTTCAAAGGCCCGGGGTTTCCCATCACCTCGACTTTTTCGTGCTCACATTCAAACTTATAGTGTGGCGCACTATATTGCGCTGAAATTAGCGTAATCAATTGGTTGCATATTGTGCACACATCGACAGTTCGAACCCCTTCTGTATTTTTCAAAGAAAAGTTTTTAAGGTTTTCAACAATGTCTTTTACTCGGGTGAGGCCATCGGTAGATTCTTCAATTAACTCTGTGATGTCTTCTTTTAACAAGTCGTAGTGATTCGATTGAAATAAGGCGTCGATTTGCTCTTTAAGTTCGTCGTTAAACTGTTCAAGCTGTGCATAAACACCATCACAGATAGAGATTAGGTGAGACGCGTATTGTCCTAAAGTATTTAGATTTGCGTTAACAAAACCAACCGGGTTATTGATCTCATGGGCAATCCCAGCCGCAAGTTGCCCGGTAGACGCCATTTTTTCAGCCTGAATAAGTTGGCTTTGTGCTGTGTCAAGTTTACGAATGAGCTTTCGTTGAGCTTCATGTTCTTTTTTTAGCGCTTCAGACAGTTTTTGCTGCGCTCTAAAGTAGCTAGCCTGGGCTGTAACATCTTGTAAGAAGATACACGCTAACTTCTGACCTGAACTTTTGTCTTTGATGGGGAGAATTTCCATATTCTGATACATCTGCGTTTCTTCACCCGTAATGGGGCGAGAGCTTTTAAATGGAAATATATGAGGGCGCTGCTCCCAGTAACTAAAGCTTGGGTGCTGCAGCACAAACACCGATTTTAATCTGCGTTTTAAAAACTTCGCTTGCCCTTGGAATAGGTCTGTAACCGGTGTGTCTTTGTAGCAGTCTCGCAAATCGTGAGGCAGTCTATCTAGAAAAAAATCATTCAAGTAAACAACGTTAAACTGCTCATCAACTATGCCTATTCCGACAGGTAATTTACCTACCAGCTGTTCAAACATTATGCGAGCAACTCATCCAGCGTATTTTTTATTCGAGCAAGCGATTCATCGTCGAGGCAGAAAACCACGCGCATGCTAAACGAAGAGATAGCAATAACGAATTGGACTTCCATGACTAAACTATGTTGCCACTTTAAATCGTCGAAATTGCTCTTATCGGGTTGAAACAGGGTAGGCATATTCAAGTTAGTCGTCAGCTCTAATTGTTCCGAAAGACCCGCTAAGCAAGCCCCCGCTAAGATGTTGCACAGTTCTAATATAATTTCCTGAATGTCCTCTTCACTTAATGGGTCTTCGTAATCCATCAAGGTGGCAACTTCTGTCAAACCCGCCTGAGAGAGTACGGACATCACTTCACCGTGAACGTCTCCTAAAAACGACTGGCGGGGGGTAAAAAGCCCCTTCAGTTTCAAACAATAGTCCATACAGTTGTGTAGGGGTGACTGCCGAAATTTTGGGAATAGAAATATCTATCTTGGTTTCAATTAACTGAGCGAGCGAGTTTGCCGCTTGCCCCATAGAAATATTCAGCAATTCCTGAAGCGCATCTCTTTGCTCTTCATCTAGTGGTAATACGATGCTCATAGATACCCCAACTCAAACAGCGTCATTGCTAATTCTTCTTTATCTAAGGGTTTGCGAAGAAAACGCTTAGCTCCGAGAGATAAAACAATTTTTTGCTTTTCAGGTTGAAAGTCTGCGCTGATAACAATGACATTCGGCGCGTCTGTCTTTTCGTGCAGAAACTCTAATACGCCTACACCGTCTACTTCAGGCATAGTGAGATCTAATAGAACGAGCGCAAAGTTACTCTCTGATAAGGCATCTATAGCTTCTTGGCCATTGGTTGCTTCAGTAATATTGTATTCAAGATCTTCGGGAAGTGCCCGTATAACGCTACGCCTCGACAGTTTTGAATCATCAGCAACTAAGACAGAAAGTGACATTTACAGCCTCCTTTATTGGCATTTTTGTGATATGCCGTTTTAGTAAAGTATGTGCAGTTTTAGCGTTACTGCAACAATACCTTTAAATTTTATTGCTCGGGGGGCGATGAGCAGCAATACAACATCTTGAGTATATGACAGAGGTGACTTTTGTGCGTATTAGACTTTTAGTTGAATTGAATAAAGCGTTAATTGTAGGGGGGAAGTAAGGGTGTGAACCGACACCCGGTACACACCACAACATTTTAGGTATTTTGCATGGTGTACATCTTATCGAGTGCCGCGGGCATGGCATCAACATAACGTTTAACGTCGGCGATTTTACCCATACTTACGCGCGACCAATTATGGTAAGTGCGATAAATTCCTCGTATTAGCACGTCTTTCTCAGCCATCGCTTGGCGAAAATACTCAGCGTTACCATCGCCTAAGTTCACGAAAATAAAGTTAGTACTTGATGGCAGTGCCGTCAAACCGTTGGCTTTAACCGCGTCCATAACCATTGCCTTACCCTCATAAATTTTTTCTTTTGAAAAAGTTAAAAAGGCATCATCGTTGTAGCTAGCAATTGCGGCGGCAAGACCGGCTTGGTTTAATGTATATCCGCCCATTCCATAGCGATTAATCCATTCAGTGTTTTCTTCAGAGGCGATGAGGTAACCAACTCGCATGCCTGCAAGGCCGTAGATTTTAGAAAACGTACGCGCAACAATGACATTATGGCCGGCTTTAACCAGCGGGATCATGGTGTGCTTTGGCGGTTCGTCGATAAGTTCATTATAGGCTTCATCAACCAATACGAGGGTTTTCTTAGATGCTT
>JGI11762J13096_1000337_pt1 | contig 8461 bp, 7 predicted proteins | sample DeeseametaMP0900_FD_13096 | JGI IMG/M metagenome (IMG submission 13096) | reverse complement strand
TTTGGGATAATCGTCGTGGGAAGGTAATTGCTAAGGTATTACCTGGCGAGTTTTATGTCTCTAAAACTGATGAATTGATCACGACAGTGCTTGGTTCATGTATTGCAGCATGTATTTATGATGAAGGCCTAGGAATTGGCGGCATGAATCACTTTATGTTGCCTGTAGAAAAAGGAGTCGATCCTAGTAATGCTCATAGTCTTAATTGTCGTTACGGTAACTGGGCAATGGAATATCTGATCAATGAAATCCTTAAAAACGGTGCTTCTAGGCGCAATCTCAAAGTAAAACTGTTTGGCGGAGGGAAAATAATCCGCTCAATGACTGATATTGGTGTTGGCAACATTCGTTTTGCAAATGCTTATATACTTGAGGAAGGTTTAGATTTAGTATCTCATGATGTCGGTGGGCCTTGGCCCCGAAAGGTGATGTTTGATCCTCAAACAGGTAAAGCCCAAGTAAAAAAAATGCGTGAACTGCATTCAGATAAGCTCGAAAAACGTGAAATCAAATATCTACACGATATCGAACAGCAAGATGCAGAAACGGATATTGAATTATTTTAGGAGAGCAAATGATCAAAGTACTCATAGTTGATGATTCTGCTTTGATCCGTGGTTTACTCAAGGAAGTACTCGAGCAAGCAGAAGACATTCAAGTTGTTGGCGCGGCAGAAGATCCTTATCAAGCCCGAGATTTAATTAAGCGCCTCAATCCTGATGTCTTAACGCTGGATATCGAAATGCCGAAAATGGATGGATTAAGCTTTTTAAAAAACTTGATGCGCCTTCGTCCTATGCCAGTTGTGATGATTTCAACACTGACTCAAAAAGGCTCACCCATTACACTGGAAGCCCTCGAAATTGGTGCTGTTGATTTTATTGCTAAACCAACTATCAATGTAACAGAAAACTTGCAGCGATATGCACATTTACTTCATCAAAAAGTACGCACAGCCGCAGGTGCAAGAATACGTGCATTTAAAGAAACAAAAATTGAAGACGATAGCGCCTTAACAGCACTGCAATTTAAGCCCAATAGTGTACTTGCAATTGGTGCTTCAACAGGTGGAACAGAAGCAATTAAAGAAGTGCTTGTGCGCATGCCAGAAAACTGTCCACCGATAGTGATTACACAGCATATCCCGCCGGTCTTTAGTACTTCGTTTGCGATGCGCATGGATAGAACCTGCAAAATTAGTGTTAAGGAGGCTGAACATGGCGATAAGTTACAGTCAGGTTGGGCGTACATTGCGCCAGGCGATCAGCATTTAAGTGTAGTGAAAAAAGCAGGCGGCCTATACTGCCAGCTTGATACTAATGAGTTGGTTAATCGCCATCGCCCAGCGGTTGATGTGCTATTTAACTCCTTGGTTGTGGCTTGCCCTAAAGCGGTTGTGGCTGCATTATTGACCGGTATGGGCAGCGATGGCGCAAAAGGCATGCTCGCATTAAATCAAGCAGGAGCTTACACCATCGCGCAAGATGAATTATCGTCAGTGGTATGGGGCATGCCAAAAGCCGCAGTCGAACTCAATGCGGCTAATGAAGTGGTTCGCCTTGATAAAGTCACAGCGCAAATGCTAAAACAAGCAGTTAAGGTACAATAACCCAAGGTTGAGAGAACCAATAATAGCTGCCTTTCTTCGCGATAGAAGGGGCCGTGCAGTTAAAGCGAGAACGGCCTTTTTTCAGTTTTTCAGGTGATGTGATCTTCACCGTATCTTTACTAAGCCAGGTTAAATCAGCTTGACCAATACCTGATACATAACAAGCAAACTGGCTTTTATGAAAGTCCTGCATATCAAATTGCATCGTTAAACTAGGTGGGTTTTCGTCTGTCACACTATCTGAGTAGGTGAGCTGTTTGATAGTGAATGCTTGAGAGTCGAGTTTAGTGGCAAGTGTTTCAAGCTTTGAATAAAAGCCCGATGCTGGAAAACGGGGTAATCGGGTAAAGTCAGAATGGATACCAACAGCACCCGAATGCTGACCTATACCAACAAAGCCTAGCGATTTTACTAGTTGTTGCAATGAATTATTAAACTCGCCATAAGGGTAAGCGAGGTATTTATAATCATGGCCAATTTCTTCTTTAATNCGCTGCTGGGCAGATAAAATGTCTTTTTTAGTACGTGCAAGCCATGCTTCTTCACTCTCGCCTGGTTGTTTGCGATGTAAGTAATTATGAATTTGCGTATGGTTGCTAATTAAGGCACCTTTTTTCGATAGCTCCTTTAACTGCTGCCAAGTCATTACATAGCTTTTGCCTTCATCAATTAGCTCGGGATTGACGAAAATAGTATACGGATAGCCAAATTTTTCTAAGATGGGCGCTGCTTCTTCATAGTTATTTTTGTAGCCATCGTCGAAGGTAATCGCGACGGTTTTATCTGTTAGCGGTTGGCCTGTTTGTAATGAGGTAATGAGTTCATCTAATGGAATAACGTTAAAGTTATTATCTTTTAAATATTGCATATGTTCAGTGAATGTTTCGCTACTGACACTGGTAACCGCAGGAAGGCTTTCACTGACGTGGTGATACTGTAGAATGATTGCACCATGGGCGCGCAAAGATAAACCTAACAGGACTGCAAATACTACATGAAACATTTTCTTAAACGTCATAAGGCACACCATAAAAGTTTACTGTCATTAGCCGGTCCGATGATTTTATCAAATATTACCGTGCCAATGTTAGGTTTAGTTGATACTGCTGTAATCGGCCACTTAGGAAGCGCTCACTATTTGGCTGGTATAGCGCTGGGCTCAGCAGTTATCTCGTTATTATTTTGGCTAGCAGGCTTTTTGCGCATGAGTACCACAGGTTTGGTTGCCCAGGCTTATGGTAAAAGCGATCATACCTTGCTCGCTGAGCTATTAAAGCGCAGCTTGTTACTAGCAACAGCGGTTGCGCTGTTATTAATAGCGCTGAGTATACCTATTCAATCCTTAATGGCATATTTATCAAATGCTAATGAAGCTGTTTTAGAACAAGCAAATAGCTATTTTTCTATTCGTATTTTTAGTGCGCCCGCTGCTTTATGTAATTTGGTTTTACTTGCTTGGATGCTAGGTGTCCATTATGGCCGCGGGCCTTTTTATTTATTACTAATCACCAATATTACCAATATCGTGCTTGATATTTATTTTGTGGTGTTTCTTGATTGGGGTGTGGCTGGAGCTGCGTGGGCGTCTTTAATTGCTGATTATATCGCCCTTGCTTTTGCACTTATGTTAGTTGCTCAGCTCGCCAAAAAGCAAGGTGTCAACCTTGCCGTGAAAGCCTGGTTAAGTATTGCTAAGTTACTTGATTTGGTGAGCTTAAATCGCGATATTTTTATTCGCTCACTTGCACTCCAGCTGTGTTTTAGTTTTATGACTTTTTATGGCGCACGGATCGGCGAAACAACTTTAGCGGCTAATGCCGTATTGCTAAACTTTTTAATGTTGGTGAGCTTTGCGCTTGATGGTATTGCTTATGCGAGTGAAGCTAAGGTCGGTAAAGCGAAAGGTGAGCACAGCGCTAAGCAGATTAAGTTATGGGTTAATTTGAGCTTATTTTGGGGCGGGTTATTTGCGCTGTTTTATAGCCTTATATTTTTATTATTTGGTGAGGCAATTATTCGCTTACTTACCGATGTGCCCGAAGTTATCAGTCTTGCAACGGTTTACCTTCCTTGGGTGATTATATTGCCTATCGCGGCGATGGGCTGCTTCTTATTTGATGGCATATTTGTTGGTTTAACCCGTGCTAAAGATATGCGTAATACTATGCTATTTAGTGCTTTAGTGGGCTTTTTTGGACTGTTTTGGTTAGTGAGTAGCTGGCAAAATCATGGTTTATGGTTTGCGATGACCAGCTTTATGCTGATGCGCGGGTTAACGCTGTGGTTTCGCTACCGTAAAATTGTCAATAATCAGCAATTATTAGATTAAATTACTTCCACAAATCAGGGTCGTGATTTTTGGGTGAAGAGCGCTCTAAAACTTGCGCGAAGCGGTTGGCAAAAATACCTAAATAGCCCCAACCAGCAAAGAATAAAGCCACTGCGAGTATGACTAGGCCAATTAATTGAAATAGTGCGGGCCCATAATAACCTATGGCAATAAAAATCACGGCTAGCACAAACAGTGCTAGGCCGCGAAGAAAGCGTTTTAAGCTTAATTTGGGATCGCTACCTAAGCGAAATACCCATTTTTTAAGCATGCTTTAGATACCGGTTAGTAGTAAGAGTGCTCACCAGATTGGTGATCAGTAATGTCTCTTACACCGTTGATTTCGTCAAACTTGGCGATCATTTCTTTCTCGATGCCTTCTTTAAGTGTGACGTCAATCATTGAACAACCGTTACAGCCACCGCCAAATTGCAGTACCGCGATNCCGTCAGCNGTAATTTCTACTAGGCTNACTTGNCCGCCGTGGTTNGCGAGCTGTGGATTNACTTCGGTTTCAAGCATGTGTTGAACACGNTCTTGNAGTGANGCATCATCGCTAAGTTTNCGTGCTTTNGCGTTTGGTGCTTTAAGCGTTAACTGAGTACCCATTTTGTCAGTTACAAAATCGATTTCAGCTTCTTCTAAGAAAGGGGCGCTTTCTGCATCAACAACGGCATCAAAACCATTGAATGGTAGACGAATATCAGTCGCTTCAACGGCGTCTTCTGGGCAGTAAGATACACCACACTCAGCCTGCGAAGTACCTGGGTTTACTACAAACACACGAATGTTTGTTTGTTCAGCTTGGTCTGCTAAAAGTTTAGCAAAATGAGATTGTGCAGATTCAGAAATAGAGATCATAAAACGGACTATACTTGACTAAATTACTCGGATACTGTGTATCATACTCCGCTCATCGTGTTGTCGCCAGTGTTGAGCGTAAAAAGTTGCATCTATTTTATCGAATGGTAGCGTTAAAAGATCAAATAATTACGGGTGCTATCTATGCGTTTCATAATAACAATATTAACCATGCTAGTGAGCGTTAGCGCATTAGCAAAACCACTTTCTTATTACTTTGAACAAGATGTGAAATTTGACCCAAGTATTCCGACTCCTGAACAGGTGTTAGGCTACGAAGTGGGTGAGTGGCATGTACGTCACGATCAGCTTGTGCAATATATGCAAATTCTTGCTGAAAAAAGTGACCGAATGAATTTTAAAGTAATCGGTCGCACCCATGAGCAGCGTCCATTGGTGATGCTAACAATTACAGCGTCCGACAAACTTGGCCAAGTTGAGCAAATTCGTAAGGCTCACTTAGCTCGCCTAAATGGTGAAGCGAGTGACTCAAGCAAGCAGCCTGCGGTTGTTTGGATGGGTTACAGTGTTCACGGTAATGAATCATCAGGTAGCAATGCATCGTTGCTGGTTGCGTATTACCTTGCTGCAGCACAGGGCCCAGAAATCGATGCCTTACTTAACAACACGGTTATTTTACTCGACCCGTCATTAAACCCTGATGGCTTAGCGCGTTTTGCTAATTGGGCAAACAGCAACCGTGGCATGAAGTTATCATCAGATCCGCAAACTCGTGAGCATATCGAAAGTTGGCCTAGTAGCCGTACTAACCATTACTTGTTTGATTTAAACCGTGACTGGTTATTACTACAACATCCTGAATCACGTGCACGTATTGCACAGTTTCACCAATGGAAACCGAATATCCTAACTGACTTCCATGAGATGGGCCCAAACAGCACTTATTTTTTCCAACCAGGGATCCCAACTCGTAAGCACCCAATCACGCCTGAAGAAAATGTCACGCTGACTAAAGCAATTGCAAACTATCATGCAAAGACACTTGATGAGCACAACGCACTTTACTTCACTGAAGAAAGCTTTGATGACTTTTACTATGGTAAAGGCTCAACTTACCCAGACGTCAATGGCGGTGTAGGCATCTTATTTGAACAAGCGAGCTCGCGTGGTCACTTACAAGAAACGATCAACGGTCCGTTAAGCTTCCCGTTTACAATTAAAAATCAGTTATTAACTAGCTTATCGACATTCCAAGCAGCGATTGATAACCGTACAGACTTACTTGATTATCAAGCAAAATTTTACAACAAAGCAGTTGATCTTGCTGGTGATGAAGACTTTAAAGGGTATGTAGTTAAAGGCGGCGCTGATCACAGCCGCATGCAATACTTCCTTGATTTACTTAGACAACATCAAATCAATGCGTACATGTTAGAAGAGCCGTTAAAAGTAAACGGTCAAAGCTTTTCTGAGCAGAGCTATTATGTGCCATTAGCACAGCCACAATTTCGTTTAATTAAAGCAATTTTCAGTGAGCAGCAGCGTTTTGTTGATAATACGTTTTATGATGTATCTGGCTGGACACTTGCTCATGCCTTCAACCTAGAATTTGCAAAGGTAAGCAGCAACTGGGGTTTAAATGTGGCAAAAATGCCTTGGCAGCAAAGTGTTAAGTCAAGCTTTGCAGCATTACCGCAAAGCTATGCTTACGCATTCAAATGGGATGACTACCTAGCGCCAAAAATGCTTAATAGCTTACTCGAGCAAGGCGTGAAAGCACGTGTGGCATTAAGCCCACTAACAGCAAAAACACCATCAGGTGAAATCGCTTTTGAGCCAGGTAGTATTCTTGTTCCTGCTGGTCTGCAAACTGATAGCAACTGGGTTAGTTATTTAAACCAAGCACAGAATGAGTTTGGCATTGAAATTACACCCATTAGTTCGGGCTTAACGGTGAAGGGGGCTGATTTAGGTTCTCGTGCAATGGCGGTTGTGAAAGCGCCTAAAGTATTGCTAGTGGGTGGTCAAGGAACTAGCCAGTATGAGCTGGGAGAAGTGTGGTACTACTTAGATCGTTTTGTTGGTACAGCGCCAAGCATTATCGAAATGGAACGTTTAGGTAACATCGACCTTGAAAACTACAGCCATATTATTTTAGCGCACGGAAATTTCAATCGTCTTGATGATGCGACTAAAGTGGCTATTAAGTCGTGGGTGCGTAAAGGCGGTGTTATTTGGGGTCACAAAGGCGGTGCTAAGTTCTTAGCCGATCAGCAGCTACTAAAAGCCAATTACTTATCTCGTCGTGATGTAGCGAGTGCCTTTGATACCACAGGGCTTAGCTATGCTGATAAAGATCACTTAGCAGGCCGTCAGCGTATTGCCGGCGCAATTTTTAATACCTCTGTAGATTTATCTCACCCACTTACGTATTCGCTGAACCGTAATACATTACCTGTATTTAAGAATAGCACTTGGCTACTTGAGAAGTCAGATGCTCCATTTGTAAATGTGCTTACTTACACAGATAAACCGCTTTTAGCTGGCTTTACTGATGACGTAAACGTAGAGCAAGTAGCGGGTGCTGCTGGCCTCATTGCGCATTCATATGGCAAAGGCAGTGTGATAGGCATGACAGATAACCCAGTATTCCGTGGTTACTGGTACGGCACGAGTCGATTACTAAGCAATGCCTTATTTTTTGGTAATGCCTTTCATGCCTCTGGTGATAAATAATCACACTTAATCATAATGCAGGTTGCCTAACCCTGTTAGGCAAGTGAGCATAGCCCATATTTGCTTCGCCCCTGCATTTTTTATGGCTTCTGTCGCAGCATTTAAAGTTGCGCCAGAGGTCATCACATCATCAACAACTGCCACGGTTTTCCCTGTTAAATCTTGCTGACAAACAAATGCATTTTGTAGATTTTTAACTCTTTTCGCTTTACTTAACTGTGATTGTGCTTTGGTTGCTTTTTGCTTGTAAAGAGCTGAGCTAACAGTAGATTGCTGGTTTTTTAAAACAGGCAGCCAAGTTTGGCTTACCTGATTAAAGCCGCGTGCTAAAAAGCGTTGATTATGCAGAGGCAGCACAATAAAAAGGTCGGGCCAATTTGCATTAACTTGACGAGCTAATTGCAGCTGTTTCCCTATCACTTGTTGTAGTGCCACACGAAAATATTGTTGGTCATTAAATTTCAATTGCTTGAGCCAAAGTTTAAAAGGTGCTTGATACCACGCACAGGCAATTAAATGGTCAAAATTACTATCAGGAAATGCATCACATATATCTGGTCGGTGTAACAGATTTGGATGGCGTGTAAGGTCAAATAAATTAAGGTCATCTAAACAATACTGACACAAAGCTTGATCAGCCTGTATGTGATTCTGGCAGCTAATGCAAAAGTTGGGGAATAGTGCGTCTAGCCCTAGTTTTAAGGCATGAGGTAAGTGAGACATTGCATTCATTCCTTTAAACGCTATTATGAGCGCTAAGTGTGGTTGGGAAATACAAATTATGCAAAATGAGATGGTGCTATTACATGGCTGGGGAATGAACCAAGGGGTTTGGCAAGTGATCAAACCTGAGCTTGAGTTTTTTCATGATGGTGAAGTCCGTTGTCTCGATTTACCTGGCTTTGGTAACGCACAGTCTATTCCCATACCTTACACTTTGCACGCTGCGGCTGAGCAACTAAGTA
>JGI11762J13096_1000318_pt1 | contig 8774 bp, 7 predicted proteins | sample DeeseametaMP0900_FD_13096 | JGI IMG/M metagenome (IMG submission 13096) | reverse complement strand
ACCGCCATCGCCGCCCCGGCCGAGAGCCCGGCGACAAAGACCTTGCCCGCCGGTACATCATGGCGCTCGTACAATTCGCGGGTCAGCCCGGCGAGGATCGCGGGCTCGCCCGCGCCCCGCTCCTGGTCGTCGGTGGAGAACCAGTTCCAGCAGGCATTCACATTGGCCGAACGCGGCTGGGCCGGATAGACGACGATCAGCCCGTGGTGATCCGCCAACCGGTTCATGCCGGTGCCAATGGCGAAATCAACCGGCGTCTGGGTGCACCCATGCAGCATCAGGATCAGCCCCCGCGGCCGGCCCGTCAGCCGCGGCAGATAGACCCGGTACTCGCGACGGCCGGCGGCACAGGCAAAGGTGCCGGCATCGAAGCGCGCGCCCTCGGACAGCGGCGCCTCCTCGGGCTCCGGCCCCGGCATGCCGATCCCCGGCATCCGGGCGGCGATATCGGCCAGGGTCTCGCCCAGCGCCTTGCGCGGGCTTTCGGCGCTCTGCGGATTGCCGCCAGCGGTATCTGCCGCAACCCCGCCAAACGAGGTGCGGAGCCTGTCGGCCGCCTCGGCCAAGGTGCTGCTCCGCAGGGCCTCTGTCGCCCGTTGCATGGCCGAGGAAAATCGAGAGTTCATTGCCCTCTCCTTGTCAGGGGATGCCGCCCGTCGCAATGTTCCGCGCCGTGCTGGCCTGTCGGTCATCCTGCGCGGCGGCCTGCGATGTTCATCATTAACTGCCGTTTCGGGCACAGGTATATCCCGGGACGGCCCGACCACAAGCTGTGGCGCACCGCCTGCCCGTTATTTGCGCGCCGCCCGGTCGCCGGACACCCGCCCCGTCAAAAGTGGCACTGGCCCGGGACGGCCGAGATGCGGACTTGTGCAGGTCGGCCAGCCCGCTCCGCGCGATCGTCCGGGTCTTGCCTTGCGCCGCACTTTTGCCGGCGTCGCCGCCCCCGCCGCTCGGCGTGTCGCACGGCCGTTTCCCTTGCCCGATGCCTTCGTCGGCAATGCTCAGCCCGGCGGCCCCGATCTCGACCGCCGCCGCCACAGACGATCCCGCGTCTCCTTTCCATGTGTGACGCGGGTCACCCAAGGCCGGGAAATCGGCGCTTGCCGCGCCCGGCGCGGCGGCTTACCGATTGCCTCATGACAGATCTTGCCGCTCCCACCCCCGCCGACAGCCGTGCCCGGCGCAATGTGGTCGTTCTTGTGCTCGCCCAGGCGATCCTCGGGGCGCAGATGCCGATGATCTTTACCATCGGCGGGCTGGCCGGGCAGTCGCTGGCCTCCAACGTCTGTTTTGCAACGCTGCCGATTTCGCTGATCGTGATCGGCTCGATGGTCACCGCGACGCCGATTTCCGCCTTCATGCAGCGCTATGGCCGGCGGGCGGGGTTTTTCGTCGGGGCGCTTGGCGGCGCGCTCGGCGGGTTCATCGGCGCCTACGCGCTTTATCTTCAGAGCTTCCCGCTCTTCCTCCTCGGATCTTTCCTGACCGGGATCTACATGTCGGCGCAGGGCTTCTACCGCTTCGCCGCCGCCGACACCGCCTCGGACGATTTCCGCCCCAAGGCGATCTCCTATGTCATGGCCGGCGGCCTGGCCTCGGCGGTGATCGGCCCGCAGCTGGTCAAGCTCACCGCCGATGCCTATGTGATCCCCTTCCTCGGCACCTATGCCACGGTGATAGCCGTCAACCTGCTGGGCGCGCTGCTGTTTCTCTTCCTCGACATCCCCCGGCCGCCGGTGCCCGCAGCCGATGCCCCCAAGGGCCGGTCCCGCCGCGAACTGATCGCCACGCCGCGCATTGCGGTGGCGGTGATCTGCGCCATGGTGTCTTATGCGCTGATGAACCTAGTGATGACCTCGACGCCGCTGGCGGTTGTCGGCTGCGGCTTTGACAAGAACAACGCCGCCGACGTGGTCACCGCCCATGTGCTGGCAATGTTCGTGCCCTCGTTCTTTACCGGCCATCTGATCGCGCGCTTCGGGGTCGAACGGATCATGGGCCTGGGGCTGGTGATCCTCGCCGTCGCCGGCGGTGTCGGGCTGGCCGGCGTCGCGCTCGAGAATTTCTTTGTCGCGCTGGTGCTGCTCGGCCTCGGCTGGAACTTCGGCTTTATCGGCGCCACCACCATGCTCGCCGCCGCCCATGCGCCGGAGGAACGCGGCAAGATGCAGGGCCTCAATGACCTGATCGTCTTTGGCGGCGTTTCGGTGGCCTCGCTGGCCTCGGGCGGGCTGATGAATTGTTCCGGCGGCACGCCGCAGGCCGGGTGGACGGCCGTCAACATGGCGATGGTGCCCTTCCTGGTGCTGGCCGGCGGCGCGCTGCTCTGGCTGATGCTGCGGCCCCGGCCCGAAGCGGCCTGAGACGGCCTGAGGCGGCCCGAGGCTCAGACCCCGCTGCGCAGGGCCCGCCAGATCAGCCGCGCCCGCTTGCCCGCGTCCGACAGGCCCAGGCTGCCGCGCGCCACCCGCCCGGGATCGGCCGTCACCTGTTTCAGCAGAGCCTCGGCCTGCCAGGTGCTGCGCAGCGCTACGCTCTGGGCCGGCGACACCGCCGCCCGCCCCCGCCGCAGCCGTTCCAGCGCCGCCGCTGCCAGCGCCCGCACCGCCTCTGGCCGCCCGTCTACCAGCGGCCGATGCCCCCGCGCCTCGAGCTCGGGAACGGCAACCAGGTAATGCGCCACCCCGGCGCCATAGGCGACGTCACGCACCGCCGCCTCATCCGGCGCACCATACCAAAGCGCGGCGGCATACAGCAGGTTGCCCGAGGTGGCCTCGATATAGGCCTCGAACTCCGACTCGCTGGCAAAGCCCTCGCGCCCGATATCCTGCCGCCGCGCGTCGATCAGCCCGTCGAGCAACGCGCCCTGCTCCGGCGTCAGCACCAGCGCCAGCGGCGTCACCACCTCGTGGCGCCGCACCAGCCCGCCGGCGGCAATCTCGGCCAGGGCGTCGCGCCACCATTGCAGCCGCATCTCGGCAATCATCGGCTCCTGGGTCATCCAGGGCGCCCGCGCCACCTCGAGGTTGAAGGCAAACAGCGGAAACAGCCGGGCCCGCGCCGCGACGTCACAGGACATCACCGCCATGAAGCGGTCGGGATCGCCCTTTTCGACAAGGGCGGCGCAGGCATGCCAATCCGCCATCAGCCGGCGTCGCGGATCAGTTTCCAGCGGATCGCGTCGAGCAGCGCCTCCATCGAGGCATCGACGATGTTGGGCGAGACCCCGACCGTCGACCAGCGCCGCCCCTTGCCATCCTCGCAGTCGATGATCACCCGTGTCACCGCCTCGGTGCCGCCCTGGGTGATCCGCACCTTGAAATCCACCAGATGCATGTCGTCGATCGAGGCCTGGTACTTGCCCAGATCCCGCTTCAGCGCCTGGCTCAGCGCATTGACCGGCCCGCGGTCGTTGCCCTCCTCGTCGTGGCTTTCGCTGACCGAGAGGATCTGCTCGCCGTCGATGGTCACCGCCACCACCGCCTCCGAGGCGCTGACGATGCTGCCCAGCGCATTGCGCCGCCGCTCCACCGTCACCCGGTAGCGGTCGAGCTCGAAGAACCGCCGCGCCTGGCCCAGCTCCTCGCGCGCCAGCAGCTCGAAGGAGGCCTGGGCGCCATCGTAGGAATAGCCGTCGGTCTCGCGTGATTTGACCCGGTCGAGGATGCGGCCCAGCGCCGGATCGCCCTTTTCCACCGCCAGCCCGGCATCGGCCAGCCGCGTGCGCAGGTTCGACTGCCCGGCCTGGTTCGACATCGGGATGATGCGCGTATTGCCCACCACCTCCGGATCGATATGCTCATAGGTCGCCGGATCCTTGAGGATGGCGCTGGCATGCAGGCCCGCCTTGTGGGCAAAGGCCGAGGCGCCCACATAAGCCGCCTGCCGCATCGGCACCCGGTTGAGAATCTCGTCCAGCATCCGGCTGACCCGCACCAGACCGGAAAGCGCGGCGCGCTCGACGCCGATCTCGAACAGATCGGCATAAGGCGCCTTGAGCAACAGGGTCGGGATCAAAGTCGTCAGATTGGCATTGCCGCAGCGCTCGCCCAGCCCGTTGAGCGTGCCCTGCACCTGCCGCGCCCCGGCCATGACCGCCGCCAGCGATCCGGCCACCGCCGTTTCGGTGTCGTTGTGGGTGTGGATGCCCAGCCTGTCGCCCGGGATCCCCGCCGCGATCACCTCCGCCACGATCCGTCCGATCTCTTCCGGCAGGGTACCGCCATTGGTGTCGCAAAGCACCACCCAGCGCGCCCCGGCCGCAAGCGCCGCGCGGCAGGCCTCGAGCGCATAATCGGGATCGGATTTGTAGCCGTCGAAGAAATGCTCGGCATCGAACAGCGCCTCGCGCCCCTGGGCCACGATATGCGCCACCGAGCGAGCGATGTTCTCGGTGTTCTCGGCCTTGCTGATGCCCAGCGCCGCCTCGACGTGATAGGTGTGGCTCTTGCCCACCAGGCAAATGCTGCCGGTGCCGGCATTCATCACCGCCGCCAGAACATCGTCGTTCTCGGCGCTGATGCCGGCGCGCTTGGTCATGCCGAAGGCGGTCATCCGCGCCCGCGTCTTCGGCGCGGCTTCGAAAAACGCGCTGTCGGTCGGGTTGGCGCCGGGCCAGCCGCCCTCGATGTAATCCACGCCGAGCGCATCCAGCGCCTCGGCGATCCGCAGCTTCTCGGCGGTCGAGAACTGCACCCCCTGGGTCTGTTGCCCGTCGCGCAGGGTGGTGTCGTAAAGGTAAAGCCGCTCAGCCATGACAGCGCCCCATGCTTCTTCTGTTCAATAATACCCGTCGGGGGGAGTCCGCCCCGGCGAAGGGTCTGTGTTTTTTCGCCCCGGCGGAGGGGGGGCAGACAGCCCCCCGGCAACGCGCACCCCGCATCACAAGGCCTCCAGCTTGGCGGCGTCAAAGCCCGGTCCCGGCACCAGCTCGACGCCGGATTTGCTCATCCGCACCTCGACGCCGGCGGCAATCAGCCCCTGTTTCAGCGCATCGACACCAGAGAAATCCTTGCTCTCCATCGCCTGCGCGCGGGTCTCGTTGAAGCGGGCGACCAGCGCCGAAAGATCCACCTCGACGCGGTCCCAGCCGCCCAGCGCCTCGCCCAACAATCCGAGCAAGCCCGCCCCGGCCTTCAGCGCCGGGGCCTCCCCCTCGGTCGCCAGCCGGTGCAGCTCGGCAATCGCGCCGGCGGTGTTCAGATCATCGGCCAGGGCGGCAACCACCGTCTCGGGCAGCGCGCCCGGCTCGACGCCCTCGCAGAGCCCGCGCCACTTGCGCAGCGTGGCCTCCGCCTCATCCCGCTTCTTCACGGTCCAGTCCATCGGCTTGCCGTAATGGGTCGAGAGAAAGACAAAGCGGATCACCTCGCCCGGCACCCCCTCGTTCAAGAGATCCCGCACGGTAAAGAAATTGCCCAGCGACTTGGACATCTTCCGCCCCTCGACCTGCAACATCTCGTTGTGCAGCCAGACCCGGGCAAAATCGCCTTCGGGATGGGCGCAGCAGCTCTGGGCGATCTCGTTTTCATGATGCGGAAACATCAGGTCGTTGCCGCCGCCGTGAATGTCGAACGACGCCCCGAGCAGGGCATGCGACATCGCCGAACATTCGATATGCCAGCCGGGGCGGCCGCGGCCCCAGGGGCTCTCCCAGCCGGGCAGATCCCCGGACGAGGGTTTCCACAACACGAAATCCATCGGGTTGCGCTTGTACGGCGCCACCTCGACGCGGGCGCCGGCAATCATGTCATCCACCGACCGGCCGGAGAGCGCGCCGTAATCCTTGTAGCTCTCGACCGAGAACAGCACATGGCCCTCGGCGGCATAGGCATGGCCCTTGGCGATCAGCCCTTCGATCATCTCGATCATCTCGCCGATATATTGCGTCGCCCGCGGCATCTTGCTGGGCTCCAGCGTGCCCAGCGCCGCCATGTCGTCGAGATACCATTGCGTGGTCTCGGCGGTGATCTCCTCGATACTGCGGCCGCTTTCGGCGGCGCGGGCGTTGATCTTGTCGTCGACGTCGGTGAAGTTGCGCACATAGGTCACATGGTCCGGCCCATAGACATGGCGCAGCAGCCGGAAGAGCACGTCGAACATGATCACATTGCGCGCGTTCCCCAGGTGGGCACGATCATAAACCGTTGGCCCGCAGAGATAAATCCGCACGTTTTCCGGATCGATCGGGGCAAAGACCTCTTTTCGGCGGGCCTTGGTATTGTGCAGTCTGATCTCGGTCATAACCTCTCCTCACGGGCGCGCAGGCGCTCGCGGCGGGCTTAGCAAGATCGGTTCACAAAGGAAAGAAAGAGCAGGCCCGCCGACAAGTGTCAGCGGATAATGCAGCAAATGATGATTGCCTGGATGCTCATGCGGCCCGACCTAGCACAGGACGTGCGCCGCGCCAAGCGCGGACTTGCCCCCGGCCGGCCTCTTGCGCGACTCGCCCGGCCGCCGCACCATGGGTGCCATGTCACGCGAGATGGTGAATGCGATCTGCGCCGCCATGCCCGGCGCCGAGGTCTCCGACCCTTGGGGCGGCGGCCACGACGCCTGGAAGGTCGGCGGCAAGATGTTCGCCTGTGTCGGCGCTCTGGGCGGCGGCGTCTCGGTCAAGACCGCCGATGTCGAGAGCGCCAGCGCGCTGATCGAGATCGGCCGGGCGGTCAAGGCACCGTACTTCCACCGCTCCTGGGTGCAGGTGCCTTTCGACCGCCTCGGTCCCAAGGACATCACCAACGAGGAGCTGCGCGAACGGCTGGTGGCCTCCTACCGGATCGTGCGCGCGAAGCTGCCGAAAAAGGTGCAGGCCGGGCTCGACCCGGCGGAGTGATTGACATCCCGGCACGGCGCTGTCTGCATGGCGAAAAGTCGAAAGGGGCACGATATGCGGATATCCGACAGGTTGGCCACATTGGTGAGCGATGGCGACGGCTGGGGCGTGTTCTACAAGGCGCGCGCCCTGGTGGCCGAAGGCGTGGCGGTCACAGAGCTGACGATCGGCGAACATGACATCCCCACCCATCCCCGCATCCTCGAGGAAATGCACCGCGCGGCGCGGGGCGGCCATACCGGCTATGCCGCCGTGCCCGGCACCGATGCGCTGCGCGACAAGGTGGCGGCGCATGTCACCGAGCGCAGCGGCGTGCCCACCGGGCGCGGCAATGTGCTGATCACCCCGGGCGGACAATCCGGGCTGTTCGCGGCGCATATGCTGGCCTGCGCGCCGGGCGACCGGGGGCTGTTCATCGATCCCTATTACGCCACCTACCCCGGCACCATCCGCGCCGCCGGCGCCCTGCCGGTGCCGGTCGCGGCGCGTGCCGAGGATGGGTTCCAGCCCGATCCGGCGCGGATCGCGGCGTCGGCGGCGGGCGCGACCTCGCTGCTGATCAACACCCCCAACAATCCCACCGGCATCCTCTATGACCGCGACCGGCTGCAAGGGCTGGTCGATCTGACGCGCACGCGCGGTCTCTGGCTGATCTCGGACGAGGTCTATGACACCATGGTCTGGGACGGCCGGCACCTGAGCCCGCGCGCCCTGCCCGGTGCGCGCGATCACACGCTGGTGGTGGGCTCGATGTCGAAGAGCCACGCCATGACCGGCAGCCGCATCGGCTGGGTGATCGGCCCGGAGCCGGCGATCTCGGCGCTGATCGACCTGGCGACCCACACCACCTATGGCGTGCCGGGATATATCCAGGATGCGGCGCTTTTCGCGCTCGACGAAGGCGCCTGGCTGGAAGAGGAAATCGCCGCGCCCTTCCGCCGCCGCCGCGATCTGGCGGCGGGGATTGTCGCCGGTTGTCCGGTGGTGCAGAGCGCCCCGGCGCAGGGCGCGATGTACCTGATGCTCGACATCCGCCGCACCGGGCTCTCCGGGCTGGGGTTTGCCGAGGCGCTGCTCGACCGGCACCGCATTGCCGTCATGCCCGGCGGAAGCTTTGGCCGCGCCGCGGCCGGCCATGTGCGGGTGGCCCTGACGGTCGAGGATGCGGCGCTGGCCCGGGCGCTCGACGTGCTGCTGCGCTTTGCCGAAGACCTTTGCCGGGAGGCGGCGGAATGAGCAATCCGGTCAGTTCGATCCGCAATCTCGGCCCGGCGATGGAGGCGGCCTGCGCCCGCGCCGGCATCACCAGCGCCGACGCGCTGCGCGCGCTGGGGGCGGATGTGGCCTACGGCAAACTGATCGCCAGCGGCATGCGCTCGCATTTCATCGGCTATTACGTGCTGGTGATGGGGCTTCAGGGGCGGCCGTGGAACGATTGCCAGGGCGCGGAGAAACAGGCGCTGCGCCAACGTTTCGACGCGCTCAAGGCGGCACAAAAGCCCGCCGGGGCCCCTGACAGCGGCATCGAGCGCATCCTGGACGAGATCGGCGTGGTCGAGGCGGCGCGACGGTGAAGTCCCGCGGACCCGCGGTTCGAGGGGCCTTGGCCGAAGAGGCCCCGGCGCGGGGGCCCGGGGCGGGTCAGGCGGGGAGCTTCATCCGGGCAAAGGCCCAGGCGGCGGCCATGTGGGTGATGGCAAAGCGCGGCGTACCGAGCGCGGCGTCGAGCTCTTCCGGGGTGGCGAAGCTCACTTCCATCTCTTCGAGATCGCCGGGGTCGGGTTCGGCCACCTTTTCGCAGTCGAGGGCGAGGAAATAACTGCCCGAACAGCCACGCTGGTTGCCGTTGTCGACATAAGTGCCCATCGGGATGAAGGCCCCGGCCCGATAGCCGGTTTCCTCCATCAGCTCACGGCGGCCGGCCGTTTCCGGGTCT
>JGI11762J13096_1000300_pt1 | contig 9058 bp, 7 predicted proteins | sample DeeseametaMP0900_FD_13096 | JGI IMG/M metagenome (IMG submission 13096) | reverse complement strand
GCCTCCACCTGGTATGCGGCGGCAAGGGTCACCAATCTCGACGGCACCGCTGTCGAAGACGCGACCTATATGACCGATGCGGATGGCTCCATCACTTTCGCCGCCGTATTCCTTACCCGATATGATGACGGCTGCTGGGGCTACAAGGACATGGAGGAAAGCGCTGGCCCGAATGAATCTCGTGCTCCCCTTGGGCTGATCGAGCTTCTCTCCGACCTGAAAGACCCGGACAGCTACGCCCAGGACTGGCGTCAGCGCTGCCGGAATTGGGCTGCGATCCCGGACTACGAGGAAGGCGACAAGATCAAGCTCGCAGCACCTGTGACGCTCACCGATGGCAGTACATGCCAGATTGTCACCGCGACCCACTACAGGCGCGGGCGGCAAAAGCGCCGCTGCTACCGCATCGAGGAAACTGGTGGGCTCGTACGCCTGTCGAAGGCCTCGCTTGCGGGCTCGGAGCTGCTCAGCTCCGCGAAAGGTGCGGCTAGCCCGGTGCTGGCGGAGTTCCTGGCGGGGCGAAATTAGGTCCTGCGCCGGACGGTTCATCGACCTGCCCGGCGACAGCAGATGCTGCGGCTTGTCTTGACAAGGCAATGCAAATGCATTACCTATCGCGGGTAGCAAAGAACCTTTTCTTCAGGAGACTGCCATGACAGCCCTCGCACAAGATGTATCGAAGCTCACGGATCGATATCAGACGACCGTTCCGGCGGGTGTGCGCAAGCAGCTCAAGCTGGGCAAGGGAGACCAGATTCGCTACTGCACCGAGCCGAGTGGCAGGGTCTATATCGAGCCCGTGCGCAGCGACGAGGAAGATCCCGTGCTCGGAGCCTTTCTCGATTTTGTCGAGGCCGATATCAAGGCGCATCCGGACCGCATTCGGGCGTTCGATGGGGCTTTGCATGACCGTCTTGCAGCACTGGTCGGAGACGTTGACGTCGATCTCGATGCGCCGCTATCGCTCGAGGATGAATGAGCGGCGATAGCGTGCCCGCTCAAGCACCCCTTGTCGTAAACGGATGGTCGATTTATGCGCATCCGCTCTTTCTGGACCAGCTCGAAGGGCTGATTGAAGAGGTCGAGGCGCGTAAGGCACGCGATCCCAAGACCTGGCGCAAGAAGAATTCCACGAAACGGCTGGCCGCCATCTTCAAGCTGGTCACCGAGGCCATACCGGCAGATCCGGGTGCCGCCGCCTTCCGGCAAGGCGGCACACTCGGCGATCACCGCAAGCACTGGTTCCGGGCGAAATTCTTCCAACAGTATCGGTTGTTCTACCGGTTCAACAGCGATGCGAAGGTCATCGTGGTGGCCTGGGTGAACGACGACAAGACCCTGCGCGCCTATGGCAGCAAGACGGATGCCTATGCGACGTTCAAAGGGATGCTGGAAGATGGCAACCCACCTGACAATTTTGACGCGCTCCTGAAAGAAGCCGCGGCGGCGGACAAGCGGTTCGAAACTTCCCTTGAAGCGGCGCCCGATCGGTAAGTGGCCTAGGATGATTTTCTGCGACCCTAACAGCACCGCCGTTTACGGTATCACGCAAGGTGATGTAACCTCACGCCTTAACACGGTTGGAGAAAACGCAATGGACGAAACGGGAAAGGAAGGGCCACTTCTTGGTCTCGATGAGCAATGCGCGTCCCAGATGAAGCGGGGCCGTTTGCCAGTCGCGGTGCACGTTGCAGACATGCCCCATGGCCTTGGCAAGCTTCTGGATAAAGCTCTCGAGGAGCATTTCCATGGCGGCTGATGTCAATTCGTATGACGCGTGGTTTCGCGCGAAGGTGCAGGCCGCGCTGGAGGAGGAATGCACGGGAACATCTCAAGTTCAGGTGATGCAGGCCGCACAGGCATTGATTGATGCGAAACGGGAGGTCGAACCCAAGTCCTGACCAAGCCTTGGAGGTCAGCGCGGTCTGACCCCCGTCACCCTGAAAAGCGAAAGCGGGCTTTTTGTCCTTTGGAACTCAGACCCTGTTCCAAAGGAAAATCCCCATGTCCAAACCCAGAACGGCCAACCCGGCTCTCGCAATGTCCGAAGCCGATCTCGCCTCTGCGCTAGCGCTTATCGGCACAGAGATCCACCACCAACCCCTGCGCAGCTCAGCGCTCGCGCGCGTCATGCGCGAGACGTTTCTTGGCAGCGATGCCGGCGGTGCCTGGGACTGGCGCATGGCATATGACCTGATGCAGGCCGCGGCTGTCCAGGTGCTGCTGCGTGGGGACGGCGTGGCAGGTGACATCGCCGCTGCAAGGCTGCTTGCCTCGCGGCTGCTGACGGAAACGCGCCGGTCAGAGCAGCAGATCCGGCTGCAGCAGTTTTCCACGCCGTTGCCTTTCGCGGCAATGGTCGTGCGGGCGGCAGCCATTCGCAAGGGCGAGACTGTGCTGGAGCCCTCGGCTGGCACGGGTGCCCTGGCCGCTTTCGCCGCCCGGGCCGGTGCCACGCTTGTGCTCAATGAAATCGACCCCTTTCGCCAGCGCCTCCTGCGCGCGGTTTTCGGCGGCGAGGTCACAGGCCATGACGGCGAGCATATCGACGATCTGCTGCAGTCGACGGTTCTACCCGACGTCGTGGTGATGAACCCGCCCTTCGCCTCCTCGGTCGATCGCTCCCGAGACAAGCACATCGCCGCCAAGCATCTCATCGCGGCTGCAAAGCGCCTGGCACCCGGCGGGCGGCTTGTGGCGATCATGCCGCCGGGATTCGCGCCCGAACGCGATGCCGCGCATTGGGCACGCGCCTGCGGCCTCCTCACGCCGCGCCTGGCGTTGACGATGCCGGGGCAGGTCTACCGCAAGCTCGGCACCTCTGTCGAAACCCAGCTGATGGTCTTCGACAAGGTGCAGGAGGACGGCGAGATGATCCGCGTCCCTGTGCGGGATCTGGATGAAGCCCTTCCTTTTGTCGACGCCGTGGCCGCAACCCGGACCGAGATGCGCCCCGCCCAACGGGCAGAAGCGATCCATCACGGGCGGCCGGTTCGTCCAGTAGCTGCCCCACGCAAGACCGCCGCTGCGCCTTTCGCCGCCTCCAAACCCCGCGCCAATGCTGCCATCCCGCTCAGCTTCACAAGCTTCGATGTCCCGCGCGACAACACGCCGGTCTCGGACATCTATGCGCGCTACCGTCCGCAACGGATCGAGATTGCGGGTGCGCAGGAACATCCCACGCCGCTCGTTGAAAGCATCGCCATGGCTTCGGTTGCCCCGCCCATGCCCTCAAACACGGGCAGTGATCACTTGCGCCTGCCCGCACGGTTGATCGAGGAGGGAGATCTCTCCGAGGCGCAGCTCGAGACCATCATCATGGCGCATGATGCCCATGGGCGCGACCTGCCCGGTCGGTTTACCATCGATGACGATCAGACCAAGCTGACGCGCGCCGATGATGACCCGGATGCACGTGCCTATCGCCTCGGCTATTTCCTCGGCGACGGCACCGGTTGCGGCAAGGGCCGCGAATGCGCGGGGCTCATTCTCGTGAACTGGCTTTCCGGGCGCAGGAAGGCGATCTGGGTCTCCAAATCCGCCACGCTCATCGAGGACGCGATCCGCGACTGGACCGATCTCGGCGGCTCGCCTGCCGACATTCAGCCGCTCTCCAAATGGAAACCGGACCAGCCGATCCCGATGGGCGACGGTATCCTCTTTGTCACCTACGCCACGCTGCGGTCCGCGGGCAAATGCGGCACCACGCGACTGAGCCAGATCCTCGACTGGATGGGCGAAGACTTTGAAGGCGTCCTCGCTTTTGATGAGGCCCATGCCATGCAGAACGCGGCAGGGTCTGAGCTGGGCAGGGGGGTCAAACCCTCCCAGCAGGGCCTTGCTGGCCTGCGGCTGCAACTGGCAGCACCCCGCGCCCGCGTCTTATACATTTCAGCCACGGGTGCCACGAGCGTGCACAACCTGGCCTATGCCGCGCGGTTGGGGCTCTGGGGGCAGGGCCCCGAATATCCCTTCCCGAGCCGCGAGAGCTTTGTGTCGGCGATGGAAGCCGGCGGCGTGGCCGCCATGGAGGTGGTTGCCCGCGATCTCAAGACGCTCGGGCTCTACACGGCGCGTGCCGTCAGCTTTGATGGGGTGGAATATGACGTGCTCGAACACGCGCTCATCCCGGCCCAGATCGAGATCTACGGCGCCTATGCGGGCGCGTTTCGGACGATCCACCACAATCTCGAGGCGGCGTTGACAGCGACCGGTGTCAACGATGCCTCGGGGGAGACCAATGCCTCGGCCGCACGCGCCTCGGCCAAGTCCCGCTTCGAGAGCACCAAGCAGCGCTTCTTCAACCATCTCCTGCTGGGCATGAAGGCCCCGACCATCATCCGCGCCATCGAGGACGATCTGGCGGCGGGCAACGCCTGCGTCATCCAGGTGGTCTCGACAGGCGAAAGCCTGCTGAAACGCCGGCTTGAGACGATGGACTCGGAAGACGAGCTCGTCGGGGGCGCGCTAACGCCGCGCGACTACGTCTTATCCGGAGTTCCGGATAAGGCGTGATATGCCGCGTCACCGTTATGCGGAGTTCGGGATTTCAACCTGTTGTTCTGCTGATTCATTTTCGGGTTTCCACTTTGGATAATCATGATGCCTCTGCTCTCAACCGCAGAAGGACATCTTCCATGAACTCCCCCTCCAACTCTCCGCTCAGTGGCCGTGCTGACGATCGGGAAGACCCGCTTACGCCAGTCCGTTTCGCGCTTTATGCTTGGCGGAAGGGAAAAGATTGGGTGGAAACCGCGGGTGGCAGAAAAGAGCGACATCGGGGAGGAAATGGCGCGGGTTCGAGCGCGTCTGGCCGATCTGGATGCCGAACGGCAGCGGCTTCAGCGCGAGATGGCGTCCCTCGAGGTTCGCCTCGCCGCAGAGCACGCGCCAGCCGTGAAACAGCCTTCCTTCGAGGACGCTCCGGTGACGAACAGTTCGCCGTCGCATGAAAAGGTCGACCTGTTCCGAAGTCTATTCGCCGGTCGGCCTGACGTGTTTCCTGTGCGATGGGAAAACAGGAAGACCGAACGCTCAGGATATTCGCCTGCTTGTGCCAACGAATGGGTGAATGGCATTTGCGGCAAGCCGAAGGTCAAATGCGGCGAGTGCCCGCATCAGAAGTTCATCCCGCCGAATGAGCACATCATGGAAAAACACCTGCGCGGTGATGATGGCCGAAGCGGGGATTTTGTCGCCGGCGTCTACCCGCTTCTCCAGGGTGATACTTGCTGGTTCCTTGCTGCGGATTTTGACAAGGCATCCTGGGCGGAAGACGCTAGTGCGCTGCTGGAAACCTGCCGGGCAAAGAGAGTCCCAGCAGCGCTGGAGCGGTCGAGATCGGGCAACGGCGGTCATGTCTGGATCTTCTTCTCTGAACCCGTGTCCGCCCGTCTGGCGCGCCAGCTCGGATCGGTCCTGATCACGGAAACGATGGAAAGGCGGCCGGAGATTGGCTTTGCCTCCTATGACCGGCTGTTTCCAAACCAGGATATCATGCCGCTCGGCGGTTTCGGCAATCTTATCGCACTGCCGCTCCAGAACACTGCGCGCAAGGCTGGCAACAGCGTCTTTGTGGACGCGGGTATGCGGCCATTTGACGATCAGTGGGCCTTTTTGTCTTCCCTGCCGAGAATGTCGGCGGCAGCGGTGAGTGACCTCGTCGAAACGGCGGAGCTTTCCGGGCGGGTGTTGGGCGTGCGCATGCCGGTGGATGACGAGCAGGCGAATGAGCCCTGGAAGATGTCTCCGTCACGCCGCAGCACGCCGCGACGTCTGGATGTGCCCATCCCGCAAACCATCAAGGTGACAGTCTCGGACCAGATCTATATCGACCGGTCAGAGCTGCCTTCGGCCATGATTGCCCAACTGGTGCGGCTGGCCGCGTTCCAGAACCCAGAATTCTATCGCGCGCAAGCGATGCGGCTGCCGACATTCGGCAAGCCGCGAATTGTCTCCTGTGCCGAACTGCATCCCCGACACGTTGCGCTGCCGCGCGGCTGCTTCGACGAAGTGATCGGGTTCCTGTCCGATCACGATGCGACAGCCGATCTGGACGATTTGCGCGAGGATGGAACCCGCTTGCCGGAGACGGTCCGCTTCCGTGGCGAACTTCGCCCGCCGCAATCGCGCGCGTTTGACGCCTTGGCCGAACACGATACCGGTGTGCTTGCCGCCACGACCGCATTCGGTAAAACGGTCGTGGCCGCGGCGCTGATCGCACATCGTGCACGCAATACGCTGGTGCTGGTTCACCGCCGGGAACTGCTAAACCAATGGGTCGAGCGGCTGAAGTCCTTTCTGCAGATCGACCCGAAGCTGATCGGCACCATCGGCGGCGGCAAACGCAAACCTACCGGTGTGATCGACGTGGCGCTGATCCAGAGCCTGGTCCGCAAAGGCGAAGTAGACGACATTGTTGCCGACTACGGACACCTTATCGTCGATGAATGCCATCATCTGTCTGCGTCAAGCTTTGAACTGGTCGCCCGCAGATCGAAGGCGCGCTACGTCACCGGGTTGTCGGCGACCGTCGCCCGAAAAGACGGACATCATCCGATCATCTTCATGCAATGCGGCCCCGTGCGCCATCAGGTGAGCGCCAAATCGCAGGCCGCCGAAAGCGGCATTCACCATCGGGCGCGTGAACGTCACACGAGATTCCGTTTGCCGGAGCCCCTCGCCATGGCGGAGCGCCCATCCATACCTGCAATTTATGCCGCTTTAGCGGAGGACCTTGCTCGAAACGATCTGATCTTCGACGATGTGCTGAAATCACTGGAGGCCAAACGCTCGCCGATCGTGCTGACCGAACGGAAGGATCACCTCCAGTATCTTCATCAGCGATTCTCCCGATTTGCGAAGAACATCGCCGTGCTCCGTGGCGGCATGTCCGCAAAGGACCGGAAGGCCGCGCATGCGGCGCTGACTGTCGATGACGATGAGGAACGGCTGATCCTCGCGACAGGGCGCTATATCGGTGAGGGCTTCGATGATGCGCGGCTCGACACCCTGTTCCTGACGATGCCGATCGCCTGGAAAGGCACGCTGGCGCAATATGTCGGCAGGTTGCATCGGCAGCATGACGGAAAGAAAGACGTCCTGGTGGTCGATTATGTCGACAGTTCGGTTCCGGTCCTGTCCAGAATGGCGGCCAAGCGTCGTGCAGGCTATCGGGCGCTCGGCTATGTGATGGAATAGCGCCCCGCCGGAAGCGGGACGCCAGTTGTTACGCGTTCAGTCAGGAACGCTGCGTGGCCGCCGCCAATATCTGCATCAGCTTGTCCGAGGGGTCCCGGAACTTGCCCGGTTTGATCAACGGTGCGTGATGGGCATCCAAGAGCGCGAGCTTCTCGGTCGGGTCCGCGCGCAGATACATCTCCGTTGTCTGGATGCTGGCATGGCCGAGCCAGAGCGCGACCTTGCGGACATCGCCGGTGGCCTGAAGCGTGTGCATCGCGCAACTGTGCCGCAGCACATGCGGGGTGACGTGCTTTGCGGCGATCGACGGCGCCGCGCGTTCGGCTGTCACCACATGCTGCCTGAGCCTGTAGGCGAACCCGTCCCGTGTCATCTGGCGACCATCACGGTTCAGGAACAGTTCCGGCCCCGCATTCCCTGGCCGGACAGCCAGCCACGCGCGAATGGCGGCCTGGGTCTCCTTCCAGAGCGGCAGAATCCGCTCCCGCCGACCCTTGCCAAGAATCCGCACGCTGGAAAACGAGCCTTCAGGAAAATCGCCCATTCGCACTGCGAGCAGCTCGGACGCCCTCAAGCCCGCAGCATAGGCCAGATGCAGCATCGCCCGGTCACGCAATCCGCCAAGCGTATGGCGGTTCGGTGCGGCAAGCAGAGCCTGGAGTTCTTCCCGGGTCAGGTAGTCGATGAGCCTTGTATCCGACCGCTTGATCGGCAGGGCCCGGATCATCATCGCCTGTTCAAGGCATGCCGGGTGGCGATGTTCGACGAAACGGAAGAACGATTTGATCGCCGCCAGCCGCGCGTTGCGGGACCGGGCGGAATTGGCGCGCCCTACCTCGATGTGTTCAAGGAACGCCCTGATTATCTGGACATCGAGGTCTTCGATTGCGAGTTCCGAAGGGGAGCGCTTGAGCCGTCCAGCGGCAAACCGCAGCAGAAGAGTGAACGCGTGGGCATAGGCTGCGATGGTATGTCGGCTTGCACCGCACTCGCCCGGGAGATGGGTTTGCAGGAAGGCCGAAAGATCGGGAGCGAGCGGGGTCATGCTGCACCTCCGATCCAGGTCTCTTCGGCGGTCGATGCAATCATCTTCAGCAGCACTGGCGTGGCCTCAAGGTACCAATAGGTGCTGGCGATATCGACATGGCCGAGATAGGTGCTCAGAGCCTTCATGTGCCGCAAAACCGACTGCAGATCGTTCCCGCAGGCCTCCAGAGATCGCATCGCGAATGTATGGCGCAGATCGTGCAGCCGGGGTCCGGGACCAGTCGGAGTGCGATATCCGAGCTTCCGCACGATCCGGACGAAGACCACGTGGACCCTGGTCGCCGTCGGGGCACGGCCATGGCCAAGAACGAAAAGATCATCGCCCGCATTACCTACGCCATTGCGGGCTTCGAGATACCGTTCCAGAGCAGCGCGGGTCGAGGCATGTATCGGCACGAGGCGGCTTTTGCCGAACTTGCCCTTCCGGATCATGAGACCATCTTCCGTCAAGTCGTCGCCCCGGAGGGACAAAGCCTCCGAAATCCGCAAACCTGTCGATGCAAGCAAACCGATAAGATTGTGGTAAGTCAGCGGGCTGATCGGTGTCAGGCCCGGCACCAGAAGAGCTTCCCGCATGATCCGACTGATCTGGTCCTGCGCCATGATATATGGGGCGGGCCGCCGCCGTCGTGAACGGCCCAGCAGATTCAACGGCGGTATCTCGTGATGCGCATCTTCCGCATGCAGGAATACGGCTAACGCCCGGGCTTGATCGACCCGGATTTGCACGGCACCTGGCGTCGAGGCGCCACCGGCCCATTCCAATATCAGGGTAGTTGTCACGTGGCTGGCTGATCGGTCTGCAGCGAAA
>JGI11762J13096_1000292_pt1 | contig 9201 bp, 4 predicted proteins | sample DeeseametaMP0900_FD_13096 | JGI IMG/M metagenome (IMG submission 13096) | reverse complement strand
CCAAGGCCCCGCGCCCCCTGTCCCAACGTCGTCGTCTGTCCTGCTGTCGGAAGCCGTAGGCATCTATCTGCAGATGAAAGGCAAAGGTCGCCCTGACACCTTTCACCGAGCCGCCCAGCGAGCCTGTGGCTACGTGATCGACGCTTGCGGTGACAAGCACCTCGAGGCCTACACCAAGACCGATGCCAACGCCTTCCGTGACGCGCTCATTGGACGGGGTCTAGCTGGAAGCAGTATCACTCGGGTCCTTGGAACCGTCAGGGCCGTGACCAACTTCGCAGCGAGCGAGCAGGGTCTTGCTCTGACCAACCCGTTCACCGGGGTGTATTATGATCGCGCGTCCGGCGTGTCGGATCGAACGTCCATCCCGCAAGTTGCATTGGCCAAGGTCCAGGCTCAGTGCAGGGAACACGACGACGATTTGCGGTGGCTGGTAGCGTTGGTCTCAGACACAGGTATGCGCCTTGCCGAGGCCGCAGGTTTAAGCCGCGAGGATATCGTAAGGACCGAGGGAGGGGCGCTTGTTGCGCGTGTGCGTCCGCACCCGTGGCGTCGGCTGAAGACCAAAGGCAGCGAACGGGATATCCCCTTAGAGGGCCAGGCGCGATGGGCTGCTCTGCGCATCCTGGGCGCGGATACTGGGTCGCAGTTCGTGTTCCCTCGGTACAACAGGACGGGCACAACCAACGCCAACGCTGCCAGCGCGGCACTGAACAAATGGTTAAAGGCTTACGTCCCTGCTGGCTGCACGATGCACAGCTTTCGGCATTCGATGAGGGATCGGCTACGGGCAGTCGAGTGTCCAGCAGACGTGGTAGACCAAATCGGCGGATGGCAAACTGACGGTGTAGGTCACGGATACGGCTCAGGCTACCCTCAGGACGTCCTCAGAAAGTGGATGAAGGCTGTTACTCGAGCCGACATGGTCTACGGCTCCTGACATCTGCCAAAAGCTGGAGTGATAACAATTGATTAGCCGAAGTGGTGGTGCCGGTGATAGGGGTTTGAGACCTCCTGCAGGCACTGCTTCAGCCGGGAACTCCAGCAAAACAAGGGGTAGCTGAGGTTCGGGGGCGCCGTCAACAGGCACCAGATGGTCTACGGTTTGGTCTACGGTGGTCTGGGCGGTTCTCGGAGGTGATCCGCTCTCGCGATGGGTCGTCCGCTTTCGTGAGGGCTGCGACCTGCCTATGGGTTTCGTGTGCGCTGCCAGACCGGCGAATAGACCATGGGGGGAATCGCGAACGCCCTGCCTTATGGTAAGGCGCTCACATTTTTTGGGTCTGAATAGCCCGTGTTTAATCAGGACCCTCCACAAGAGCTACGCCCTTCCACGTCATCTCTAAAGCGTTCTTGTTGGCACCTTTGCCGATAGTGACCTCTTCGACCCCCATCTGCTCGAGGGCCGACTTGAAGGCTTTGTGCTCACGGATTCTCCTTTTGAAGTTGGAAATATCTGTGATTCCGAGCGCGTCCCTCAGGTCCAGCAACATAAAGGGGCTGTCGGGGTTTTCGCTGAAGCGGGCTTTCACAATCTCGATTGCCTTTGCGACCTGCCCGGTCGGGGCCTTCTGCTTGACCGGGGACCAGCTCCTGACCTCGCACCCGGGGAAAGTTTTGCGGAGGAGGGAGCGAACGCGAGAGCGCTTGGGAGCAATGATGTAGGCGTTGCAGGGACCACATTCGGCCCCGCTGCCCTGTCTGACCGAAGCCCGGCACAGAGCTTGCAGGACATGGTGCCTGTGTTCTCCAGCCTCGATCTCGGAGATGAGGGCCTTGGGCGCCTCCTGGTCACTGCTGATGCCGCCATAATACCGTGCCATCATCTCGTAGTCCGTTTGCCGGTAGTTGATCAGACCAGCCAGGATGACGTTCCGGATGTGACGGTAGTCGTTCGTCCCTTGGTGCTTGCCCCAGTTGAGGAAGCGAACGCGGTCTGGGTTGGTATCGAGGAGACCCTTGATCTGCTCGGGGATGCGCCCGCCATTGGCCCCCTTGTGGTAGACCACCAGCCATTCCTCCTCAGGTTTGCTATCGATCTTCCGGGCGACCTCTAGGGCCAGTCCAGCGGCATTTGAGTTCCATGCGGTCTTGCCTGACGCATTGTCCATGACATGGACGACAAGGTTCCTGTAGCTCTTCTTCGCCGAAGGCAGGCGGACAAGCTTGCCAGTTGTGCGCTGCCATTGCGCATAGGTCTCGCGGACGCGCCCGGACGCATCGAGGACAACCACCGGCGCCAGGTCGTCTGGGATCGCGTCTCGGGTGTCGAGCGCGGAGATGACCGTTTTGGCATTGTGGGGCTTGCGTAAGAGCACGTCCCGCCCCGACAAGGCGTACAGCGCGTCGAGATAGGAAGCATGGCGTGGCTCCAGCCCCCGCTGTGCAGCGAAGAGAGTGACCCCGGTGGCCTCCTCGACTTTCGGCCAGGCAATAGAGCCTCCGCATCCTGCAGCTCTCAGATCGCTTTCCAGGCCCTCGATCAGTCCTGCCAGGGACGGATGGGAAAGCCGCAAAGGGTCTCTCAGGGAGGCAAGCTGATCGGTGTCGAGGGAGACCACCTCGCCGGGAAGCATCTCTTCATCCCAGATAGGGACGGAACGGACCTCGCCCTGGAAGTGGAAGGCCTCGGCAGTGCGGAACTGGCGCCCCTTGCAGCGACTCTTGACCATGGCGTGCGTGGTAAACAGCACACGCGCTTCGCGGGGCGGGGTGGTGCTCAACCCGTTCATCCCCTCGTCGGAGGACAGGACCGCAAAGTCCGCCTCATTGAGACCCATGTCCTCGACGAGACGTGTGATCTCTTCGAGCCGGGACAGGCAGAGCAAGACCGCGACACCTTCATGCTGTTCAGACCGCAGGAGCGCCTTGACGAAGTGGACCAGCGCCGTGGTCTTCCCGACCCCTGGATCGAGGCTGGAAAGGAAGAAGCGGGGCGGGGCCGTCCCGTCAGCCATAGCTACCATTTTAACGACAAGCTCTCGCAAGGCTGTCGCGATCTCCCTCGGGATAGGGTCTACACCGCACGGAGCAAGCTGTTTGAAGAGCGAGAAGATCGCATCGGCAGCCAGGCTATTTGAGCCATAGCTAGTACAATCTCTATTAAGGGGACTTAAGGGTGTTTGTACCACCAGAGCCGACTTGTGCTGACGAACACAAGCAGCCCCGGCGGCCAAAGCGGAAGCCAGAGCCATTAGGGATATCCATAGTTGCGTTAAAGGGGGGGGCGCAGAGCAGGCCGCTCTAGAGGCAGCTATAGACCCTACAGTTGGCCAACAGCCTCAGCAAAGCTCGCTACTTGCTATGGCGTCCAGTAATTGGTCTAGGAGGGGGCCGACCCGCCATGCCCTTCGTCGCCACGCAACAGCTCCCACAACTGGCCACTGCCAAGCAGAAGCTCCAATAGACCAGATCGGACATCTTCACTTTCCAAGGCCTGACGGCTCATGGAGGTGTGAGCGGCATAGCTGTCGATGATCGCGTTCATCAACTCGTCATGTAGGTTGGGGGATGAGGCGAACTGCTCTTTCGTGTTGCGTCCCGCTTGCCGAACCAGGATGTCGGACGCCAGAAGCTTGGAACGCAGGGTCCCCATGGCGTAGCCAACCTTGTCTTCATCCGTCAGTTCGCCAGTGAATAGGTCGTTGAGCTTCTCGATAATCTCAAGAAGGCGTACCTTCTCTTCGTCACGCAGCATTGCCGAACCAGGGGCGATGACCGCCGGAAGCTTCGGACCTCCCTCAGGGGCTAACCTGCGGCTGCCCTTCGAAGAGAGCTTGTGATGCGTAAGCTTGACTTCGGATAGATCCACCCCCTCCCGCTCGCGTCCGAACTTGAGGAGAGGGACGAGGCGCCGATAGAAGATGGATCGTTTCTCGACCGCCGTGCTGGCATAGTCGAAGATCTGCGAGAGAAAGGCATACATCCGCAAGTACGCTTGCATGTCCGAGCGAAAAAGCTCGAGTTGTGCCATCTCATCCTTGGCATCCTTCGCTGCTTGATCGTCTCGGTTATCGACGGCTAGCGTCCACTCCCTCTTCGCAAGTGAGTAGCGATCTAGAAGGCGCTTTGCGACCGGCTCGAGTGCTTTGGACAGGTCGCCTTGCTGCGACGTGGGGTCCAACTCGATCTGGACAACCCGGTCGATCTCGTAGTCGTCGTAGTGGCCAGTCGCATCTAGCTTTGCTTTCAGGTCGAAGATCAGATCAGGGTCCGTTGCCGCTTCCAGCTCAGCCTTACCGTAATATTGACTGAAGGCCGTCAGGACCTCCTCGGCACTGTCCGAGAAATCAAGCACATAGGTTGTCTTCTTTTCGACGGCGCCGCTCTTGTAGGCCCTGTTCAAGCGAGAAAGTGTCTGTACCGCCTGAACCCCTGCAAGGCGACGGTCAATGTACATCGCCGACAGAAGAGGTTGATCAAATCCAGTCTGGAACTTGTTGGCGACAAGCAGCACCTGGTAATCATCTCCCTCGAAGACCTCCTTCAGCTCCTGACCTTTCAAGTCTGGATTAACCGTCTTGTTGGTCTCACTGAATGGCTCCGGGCCGCTCTCAGGATCATTGACCTCACCGGAAAACGCTACCAGCGTGCCCAATGAATAGCCGCTTTCCCTGATGTACTTGTCAATGGCGAGCTTCCAGCGGACGGCTTCCTTGCGTGATTGGAGAACAACCATCGCCTTTGCCCTCCCCTTAAGTAAGGGCGCCACGTTCGCGCGGAAGTGCTCAACGACGATCTTTACCTTCTGGCTGATGTTGTGAGGGTGCAGACGGACCCATTCCATCAGGCCGCGCATAGCTGTGCTGCGTTCAACCTCGCTGGCACTGACCTCCGCTCCATCCTGTGCCAGCTTGAAGGCAAGGCTATAGGGCGTGTAATTCTGTAGCACGTCCAGGATGAAGCCCTCTTCGACAGCCTGCCGCATAGAGTAGAGATGGAAGGGTTCAGGCAAGTTGCCATCTCCGGCACGCTGGTCCGGCTTGGGGCGGCGTCCGAACAGCTCCAGCGTCTTTGTCTTGGGGGTCGCTGTAAAGGCGACGTATGTCACGCCACGCTCGTCGGCACGTGCCTTCATTTGAGCTGCAAGGATGTCCTCCGTACTGATCTCGCCGCCGTCCTTCAGCTCGTCCAACTCCTCCGGCGACAGCGTCTGCTTCAGCTTCGTCGCAGCTTCCCCGGTTTGCGAGCTGTGGGCCTCGTCGGCGATCACCGCAAAGCTCTTGCCCTCGGTGGCCGCAAGCGTACGGACCTCCTCCAGCGCGAAGGGGAAGGTCTGGATGGTACAGACAACGATCTTCTTACCGTCCGCAAGGGCCTGCGCCAGCTCGCCGCTCTTGCTTCCGCTCCTCCCTTTGATGGTGACCACCACCCCACGCGTCCGCTCGAAGGCGAAAATTGCATCCTGCAGTTGCCCATCGATCACCTTGCGGTCAGAAACCACGATCACCGTATCGAACATCTTGCGATGCCCTGCGTCATGCAGGTCGGCGAGGAAGTGCGCCGTCCACGCGATGGAGTTGGTCTTGCCGGAGCCTGCCGAGTGCTGGATCAGGTATTTCTTGCCCGGTCCCTCCTCGTAGATCTTCGCCACCAATTGCCGCGTGGCGTCGAGCTGATGGTAACGCGGGAAGATCAGCTTCTTGGTATTCCCCTTCTTATCCTTCTCCGGAATGATGTAGCGCCCGATGAGTTCAAGCCAGCTGTCGCGCTGCCAAACTTCCTTCCAGAGGTAGGCGGAACGGTGTCCGTCGGGGTTCAGGGGGTTGCCAGCGCCTCCCTCCTCGGTGCCCCTGTTGAATGGCAGGAAGAAGGTGTCCTTGCCTTCGAGCCGGGTTGTCATGAAGACCTCCCGCGTACTCACGGCGAAATGCACCAGTGCCCCTGTCTCGAAGGTCAAGAGCGGCTCGCTCCCGCGTCCCGGCGTGCGCGGCGGACGGTCGAAGCGGTACTGGTCGATGGCATCCCCGACGCTCTGGGTGAAGTCGGTCTTCAACTCGGCCGTAGCTACTGCGATGCCGTTGAGGAACAGTACGAGGTCGATGCTGTCGCCCTTGACGGTAGAGTAGCGCACTTGCCGGACCACGCGCAGGCGGTTGGTCCGGTAGCGCTCCATGATCTCGGGGTTCTCGGCGAGGGCGGGCTTGAACTCAGCGAGCTTCAGGGGCGAGCGCAGACCCATCGCCTCGATGCCGTGGCGCAGCACCTCAAGCGTTCCCCGCTGGTCGATCTGCTTGCGCAACCGATCAAGCAAGGCATCTGGCCCGCGTTTCTCAAGCACCTCCCATGCTTTGGGTTGCGAGATGCGCACCCAGTCAAGGACGTCCGCCGGGAACATTGCCCGTTCAGCGTCGTAGGCTGTGGCATCCGCTGGGTCGTACTCCCAGCCATGCGCGGCAAGATGAGCGCAGACCTCGTCCTCGAAGCGGATTTCCTTATGCAGGTTCATTGCTCACCCATCACGTTGGCCGCATCCGCGACTTGTGGCCCTGCCTGAGCAAACGCGTCACAGTAGGCTGTACCCAGGGCCTGAGCGATCCGTGTCATACCTTGTCGGGTCAGGTAGGCTTCATACCGCTCTCCGGTTTCCCACAGTTCTACACCGTTGTGTCTAGGTCGACGGCACTCGAACCGGAAGCCGATCAAAAGGCCTCGACGGTTAACTGGGTAGACGCGCAGGTCTTCCGGGTGAGCAACGGAGTCGCGAAGCGAGATCAGGACCTCCAGCACCTTGAGCGGTTGCCCCGCTTTGGTTCGGAAGACACTTAAGTCGTCGAGCATTGCCCCATGCGTTTCGTCTTGCCCTCCCAGTTGTCCATCGTCGTAGGGACGGGAAGTAAGTGCGCAGAAGCTGGTTATATCTTGAGTACGCAGCGTCTCCTTGAGGCCGATCACCGGATGGTGTCCGGATCGGATGCGCTGGAGGGTCCAGCAGAAGATCGTGGTGAAGGCCGCATAGCACTCGGTTGCTTTGAACTCGGCGTCATCAAACGGCATTTGCGAACTTAGGCGCTGTATGATCGCAAACTCTCGCTCGGGATGCGGGATACCTCCCATCAGGCAGCCTCCTCTGCGGGCTTGGTCTCCCGAACGTCGATCTTGCCCGTAACGGCAGCAGAGATCATCGCCGCGCGGCGTTCCTGAAGCAGGGCAATGGCGCGGGTGGCTTCGGCGGTGAGGGCGTCAAGCTTTGCTGTCTTATCCTCAAGAGCTTTCGCGATCAGACGTTGTTCTGGCTCAGGCGGCAACGGTATCTCCATCGAGGCCCATGCATCCATGCGCAGCGCCTTCGTGCCATGCCCGGCCTCGTCGATCCGAGACAGAGACTGCTCTGCTAAACCCCGGAGCGACCATGCCAAGAAGCCTCCGTCCATCCCTGGATTCGGCGAAAGCGCCTTCAAATCTTGATTGATTGCGGTTGGGACTCCGGCGATGCAGACTGGAAAGGAATGCGCGAGCGTCATGCCCCGAACGAGCACAAGTATTGATCCGACTGGGACCAAGGCCGCCGCGCCGTCAGCCACAGCCTGCTGGGTGATACGAAAAGTGCTATCAGTGATGGTCGCCGTCTTGAGGTCACGGGCAGAAACCCAAGGGACATCTCCATCCCAGTAGGCGAGGTTCGTCTTACTCGGAGTACCGCCGCTCTTGAACGCCGTCAGATACTTCAGCGGTACCACCTCCCAATGCGCCGGAATGTCGCCGAGCCAGTTGATGCCGCTGGGTTTGAGCGGGGCGGTGGGGTCGAGGCCTCGGGTGACGGCATGAGAGATGACGGCCTGCCGCTTTTCCTTCAGCAGCGCGATCAGCCGCCGCTGCTCCTCGACCAGCGCATCCAACTTTGCGGTCTCCCGATCCAGAAACTCCGCAATGGCCTGTTGCTCGGCGAGAGGCGGGAGCGGAATTAAAATGCGCACCAAGTCGCTCGAGTTTATCGCCGGATAGCTGACACCGACAGATCGGCTGATAACCTCGCCGACGAAAAAATCCGAAGAAACAACATGACCGAGAAACGAAGGCTCGATCCTTCGTGGGCGCAGGACCGCAAACCCCGTCGATGCTATGAGGTTGGGAGCTGCCTCCTCCACAAGAGCAAGAGCCTTCAGGTAGGTTCGCACTGTCGACACCAAGACGTCACCAGACCGTACGATGCGCCGCGCCCTTGATGGCGCATCGCCGAACTTCAGGGTTGCCACATCGGTTACACCTTGACCGAAGGTCACGCCTGAAATCTCGACATAATCGATCTCATGATCGACGGCGGTATCCTCTCCAAGTACTTCGTCGTTGCAAGTCACGACCTGCTTCATCGGAGTAACCGACCAGTGTTTCGGTAAGCGTTCCAAACCGGGAGTCGACTGCGTGGTATACTCGGCGTATCCCCTCATCCCGCCAACTCCACCAGCATCCGCTGAATGGTCTTCGTGACCTCGGACAGCTCGGCGTCTATCTCCTCCAACTCGCGGGGCGGCTCGAAGACGTAGAAGTGCCGGTTGAAGGGGATTTCGTAGCCGGTCTTTGTCTTGGTCTCGTCGATCCAGGCGTCGGGCGCATGGGGGATCACCTCGCGCTGGAAATACGCGTCCACGTCCTCGGTCAACGGCACGATCTCGGTGTCGCGCAGGGCGCTGTCCGGCTGCGGCTTGCCTTTCGCCTTGCCTCGCTGACCCAGCACGATCTCTCCGGCCTCGTTGCGCAGGGGCCGTTCCACGGTGATCTGGCGGAAGCCGAAGGTCTTGTTTGGCAGCAGCAGCGACAGGGGCCGCAGCTTCACCTTGCCGTCCTCGGGGGCCTTGGGTCCGGGCTGGCCCGCTTCAACGACCTCGCGCCCGACCTCCTTGCCTTCGGCATCAAAGAGCGTGGCCATCTGCGCTTCTATACAATCCCCGAAGAGCCTGGTGACGATGTCGATGCCCTCAGGGCTGATCTCGCGCCGCTTCGAGCCGAGCGACTTGCGCATCTTCTGCCAAAGGCTGGACGCGTCGATCAGCTGCACCTTGCCCTTGCGATGCTCCGGCTTGCGGTTCGACAGTATCCAGACATAGGTGGCAATGCCGGTGTTGTAGAAGAGGTCGATGGGCAGGCCGATGATGGCCTCTACCAGGTCGCTTTCGAGGACGTGCCGTCTGATCTCGCTCTCGCCCGAGCCAGCGCCGCCGGTGAAGAGCGGCGAGCCATTGAGCACGATGCCGAAGCGCGAGC
>JGI11762J13096_1000261_pt1 | contig 9831 bp, 9 predicted proteins | sample DeeseametaMP0900_FD_13096 | JGI IMG/M metagenome (IMG submission 13096) | reverse complement strand
GGACACAAGCCGGCACCGACAAAGCCGCGCCGGAGCAGGCCGAAGCAGCGCGGCGTGTCTTGCGCCGGCGCCCCGCAGGCTCGACTTTCGCCGGCAGACCTGCTTTCTGCGGGGACGTCTGCCGCCGCGCGTCGCGCAACAGCGTGCCTTGGGCCGGCGGCGCAGCGCCGAGCCGGGAGAAAGAGCCAATGACCAGCACCACGGGCGGCACGTCCCGCGAGGGAATTATCCGGATCGCGACCCGCAGATCGGTTGTCACCCGCGCGTTTCGCGTGGCGATTGTGGTCGGGACCGTTCTGGGGCTGCTCAACCACGGCGACGCGATCCTTGCGGGAACGGTGAACGCCGGGCAATTCGCCAAGATCTGCCTGACCTTCCTGGTGCCCTTTTCGGTCTCGACCTATTCCTCGGTACTGGCCATCCGCGAGCGCGATGCCGGCTGACCGGAAATCAAGGGGCGCCAAGGCTGACCGCGCGACGCTGCGGTTGGACGGAATTGGCCTTTAAAGCGCTGATCTTGAAGAGGTCTTGGGTCTAAATGGTGCCCGGGGGCGGAATCGAACCACCGACACGAGGATTTTCAATTTTCCTAGGTTTCTATTCAGGCTCTAGCAAGCTGGTTCAATCCATCGCGAAAACCATTTCCGGTGAATGGCTTGCGGCTTCCAGAGCTAATCACTGCCCTCTAAGTCATTTCATCCTAGCCCGGTGCTCTGGGCACCCATCCTGCACCCAGGTCAATTTCACGCGTACTTTCGATGCATTTATCCGCGAAGGGTTGGCCTAACAGCAGGTTCGATTCATCTACGTGCAAATAGTGGAACCCACGGTGGAGCCGAGCAGTCGCCCCAAATGACAGGAAGCGAGCAATCAGGTGTATTATAACCCGTTACAACCGCCCAAGCACAGTCTCCCCAACCAAGAGGCGAGCCGAAAAAAATCGAGTCACCGAGTCTTTCGCAATCAGCCCTAAACTGCTCTGCAACCTCTGTACTTCGAAAGATTTTGTAATCAGGTGAAAAAATCCCGTCCTCAGATGACATCACCTTGTCGGCAAACACTCGGACTTTTCCCTGACAACGTGGATCATCGTGTATTCTTTTGACTCCCTCAGCGCTGGCAAAGGACGCGATAACAGCAATCGATTTTTGACTTTGGTTCAACCATTCATGAATGGGTTGCCCATGCCGGAACAGGCAATCAACAATCGTATCGCCACTTCCAATCACATCGTCGACACAAACGAGCTCGTCAGAAGATGAAGCTAATACTTCTGAGATAGGGTGCGCATCTTCCAGCAGCCTCATCTCATACAAGAGCATGCTCTCGCTCTTCTTGGGTGGCTGAATTGTTACCATCCGAGCATGGGGCGCATGAATTTCCCGCAATCGGCTAAGTTTCAACGCGATCTCCGTTCTGCTGTAAAAACCAGTCGAGTTTAGGTACTTTAGAACGTCGACTGCACCGTCTCGTGAAGCGCTTGGAAATTGCTTCACCCAGTTCACAACCTGCTCAGGGCGCACCTGCCGATCCACGTAGTACCAATTAGCCGATACCACTGCCGCGAGGTTTTGTAGCCCAATGGTCGAAGGGACTTCTGCTTCAATCAGAGCAAAATCTCGAAGTACTGCGTTGAAGCCCATAAACAAATAGCGTGTAGGCATCTCAATAGCCTGGCGTCGATAGCCAAGATCATTCAACAGCTTTGTGAACGCTGTTGCGACAACTCTAAATGCCAAGCCATCGTCTCGATCAAATGTAACAGTTTGACATTTGATGCGCTCCTGGCTTGTCGAGGCAAGAAACACCACGTCAGTGCGAGACCAAATATCTTCACTCAACGATGGCAGGTTTTGAGTTTCTCGTAGATCCACAACTTTTGCACCAGCACTAAGTTCCAGTTCTGTCGTGCAATCGGAAACTACATGGTGTGCGATCGGCAAAGCTTTTCTCTGACCGTTGTTGAGCAACGCTTCAGCCAACATGATGACGTCTTCATCAGGAAACCCACTTTGCCCTCCAACCACAAGCTGCACTGGACTGGTCCGAGGAAGAAACGGATCGAGTTCGCGCGCTAGGTAATCGTAGAATTTTTTGCCAACTCCTGCAGGCGTCATTGTCTAGCTCCGTCGGTCATGGAGGAGAGGCCAATCTGCTCCAAGTCATAGTCGGCGAGCCGTTTGTCCACACCCTGTAGGCCAGCAATTCGGAACCGTAGGTAAACCCTCAGGTAGTCTCCGACATTCAATTGCCCCCACTGACGAGGTTGAATTTTGAGCCTAACCCTATCGTCGTATCGGGCCCAACCTTCAACCGGGTCGGTAACTCGGACAACAACCTCTTTAGCAGTGATTTCTTGGCCCTGTCTTTCAAGGTATATTCTCTCGTTATGCCAAAACCACTGATTGGGATTACTGCTTTGCCTAGCGCGCAGATCACGGAACAACTCGGTGCTTAACTCAAACTGTTCCAATTGAAAGGCGACGGTCGCATGGTCATGAAGATACCCGACATACTCGTCCGGCGATCTCTGGGCCATCTGAGTTAAAATTTCCAAACGAGCCTCGAAATCAAATCGGCCGACCGGGTCACCTAAAAACAGGCGGTATCTAAGATCGAGCAACTCATGGAAAAACTCTTCATTTACCAAGCGGTTTCGCAATTCCCGAAGACCTTCAGCCTTTCGTCCATTTTGAAAGCCGTCTTTGATGCTGTCTTCACCAAGTATCTTCCTGAGTTGGATCGTTGCCTGTGCGCCGGGGGTCTGGGCAATCAATTCTCTAGTGATCGAATTCTGGTTCAACCCATTAGCCAATCCGTTGTGACGTTCCAGAAGCTGAGACAAGCCGAGTTCGGAACTGCTTTCATCCACATTTCGCCATTTTTTTGATTCTTTGAGATCGAGCAGGATATTAATGTGATCTTCACAGGTCACGAAAAGTGAGATAGCTTTTTCGGGAGCCAATACTGAAAGCTCAATGATGCTGAACATCCTTTGAATGCAGCTTACTAAAGTGAAGTGAGCGTGACCATTGGCTATGTCTTCGTCAACAGCCTCAGTGGCGACCACAATTGCTTGGTCAAAATGTGACAAGGCTGCTTCTTGGTCACTTCCCTGATAGCCTTCGGCCAATCGTGCTGTGGCTGCAGCTAGCGAGTTTTTGATGTTCGAAAGGCTCTCTCGCTCCGACTTGATTTCAGAAGCTTGCTCCAAGATTTCAGATGCATATTTGAGAGAGCGCTCGGCTGACGCAAGCGCAACTCTCTTTGAAACAATGGTCTTTTCTGGGGACTGCAAAATTTCAAGACAAGCGTGGAGCAAGTGGATGTAGTAGCGGGCTTGGTGGTGTTTTATGACGCGGCTTTGATTGGAAACATATTCAGGGATTGCATCGAAAATTTCACGGGCGGCCAATTGGATTGGAGTATCCGACTCCAGGGAAAAAGAAGCGGAACTGCTGCGAAAAAACTTTCCGAGCTTGAACGCGATTTGTTCGGAGAACCATACGTCCGCTTCTGAACCGGTCATCTTGGTCAGTATTGAAGACAAGTAACTATGCGGAGCGATGGCTTCTTCGGGGATCAACAGACGCAATAGCAGTGAACCCATAGCAGGGTGTCGCATATGTATCGCCCAATTGTACTTGTATGCGCCAAAGCGAGCCCAGTCGAAAAAGAAATCGCCAGTTCGTACATCTTCTTTGCTCAACTTTCCTTGAGCGAGTGCGCTTTCCATCTCCGCATCTCTGATAGCGCAATCAAGTGGAACAGCACAGTTGTACACGGATGCCGCCGCCAACATTTGTATGACTTTCTTTAGCCCGCCATCATCGACCTCGCTCCACTTTTCATAGAGGTATCTCGACAATCCTCGTTGATCACGGACTCGTTCCTTAACGAAAGGGTAGAGGCCTATTAAGAAAAGCGCCGGCGTGTTGATTATTCCGTCAACTGCAAGTGGTGAGTGAGTTTTTAACGGCCCAAAATTCTGAAAGAAGATTTTCCATTCGTTGGTCGTGGGTACCGGCGACAATCCATTTCGGTTGCAGAAATCACGCAGATGATCGCCAAGTGCTAAGATTTCGTCTTCCGACGTGGTCGCATATAGTTTCAGTGTTCCTTTAGAACTTTCAATCTCCTCTCTGGATCGTGAGTGGGCGGAGATAAACACCAGTTTCCGGTTCAAACCGGTCGAGAGAGCGCGAACGAAACTTTCTGCCTGTGCTGGAAGTTCAGCGTCTGAATCTAGGATTATGCAGAATGGAAGACTCCCTGAGCCGCTTCCTTTTCCTTCGCGTTGAGATGCCCAAGTATCTTGGACGCCGATAACCAGCCGTACAACGTCTTGTGGCCGCAAGTTGTGTGGGTGTGGACGCGAAATGAGGACCGGATATCCTGCGCGTGCAAGTTCTATTGCGGCTTGTTTCAGCAGCGTTGTGCAGCCCGCCCCAGACTCACAGAATAGGCGAAAACGAGTGACTGCCTCACTAGGGTCTACTTCTTGCTCATCAAGCGAGCGGGTGCTTTTAACGACTTCCGACACTAGGTCAAAATTGGCGTCGTTTTCAGAACACAGAGATTTTTCGCGTGGAAACACTGCTCCGGCGGAAACAATTTCCCAGCCTCTTTGACCGGACAGGAAACCATCGAAATCTGCTTGGGTGACCTTGCGCCCTGAGTTCAGGATGCCTTTCGTGATGATCTCCCATGATTGGGAGAGCGGCTCCATAAACTCTGCATCGATCTGTAGACTTGGCGCGTCTTTTAGTGCCAGAGCATCTTCGTCGGCAACAAGATTTTCCAGAGATTTCAGGGTTGATAAAAAGCTTTGTACCAAGCTTGCTCGGTTTTCAACGTCATCTGAATCAATAACAAAAATCTGCGCATTTGGCGCCAGAGACCGAAACAACTCGCCCATTTCGTCGGATAGTCTCCCTACAACAACGATTGCTCCTCTCCAGCCCTCAATGAGGTTTTCCAATCCTTCAGCGCGTCGCCGCCGCAAATCAGTGGTTTCAGCCCCAACGACTTCTCTCGAAGTATTATAGATAAACTGAATACCCCGATGGGCCCCTTCCATGGGAACATCATTGAGAGAATGAAGAAATTGTAAGCGACTGTCTTGTCCCGAGTGCGCCTGTTCCAGTGACTGAGGTGACACTGCTGACCAGACTCTCGTCCATCCAATTTCGACGAGGGCCCCCGCACTATTAGCGTCACAATCTTCAGTCAGCCACAGAGCTGCTTGCCTGTTTCGACGCCATCCATGAACGCTGCCCGCAATATCTTGCATGTTGTCACTTTCCTCAATTTTCGAGAAAGATAGCGAGCCCATACACAACTGTGAATGGCTACCAGCCATAAAATGAGAGTTTCACATCGAACGCTAAGCTCTTCTGAGCTCACAGCCATCAACCTATGGCTTCAACGGTGCGACACTCTTGCAAGCTGTTTCGGACTTCTCCAAACCATACCCTGACACGCGGATTCTGGGTGTCTTATGGTGTCTGCATGAACCAGATACTGACAACAAAATCCCTCGACGCGATGTCTCCGGCGACAGCCAAACGGTACGAGGTGCGCGACCAGAAGGTAATCGGCCTGCATGTGCGTGTGTCGACCACAGGTGCCAAGGTGTTCTACACGATGGTCCGTCCGAACGGTGCACGCAGGCGTATCAAAATCGGCCCCTATCCTGTGGTCTCCCTAGCCGACGCCAGACGCCGCGCGATGGAAATCGCCCGTGATGTCGAGTTGGGCGAGTTCGACAAGACCCCCGAGGTTTCAGAGGCATCGACCGAGACGCTGGGCGAGATGATCCCTAAGTTCATCGAGCTTCACGCCAAGCCAAACACGAAGGACTGGAAACGCACCGAAAGCGTGCTCCGCAAGTTCGACGGGTTGAAGGATCGGCCCATTGACCAAATCAAACGGCAGGATGTCAGCAAGGTGCTGGACGGCATCATCGCTAGCGGCACACCGACACGCGCAAACCGCGCGCTCTCAGCGATCAAAAAGCTCATGAACTGGTGTGTCATGCGTGGCGACATCGAGACATCGCCTGTGGCTCTCCTCAGGCCGCCTGCGCGCGAGGTTCAGCGTGATCGCGTATTAAGCGATGCAGAAATTCGCGCGATCTGGCAACACAGCGACGCCGAGGACTATCCGTTCGGCCCCTTCCTCAAGCTTTTGTTGATCACTGGTCAGCGCCGGAGCGAAGTCGCCGGAATGCGCTGGTCAGAACTCAACCTAGATGAGGGCGTCTGGGAACTACCGGCCAACCGCGTGAAAAACGCTCGCCTGCATATCGTTCCCTTGCCAGATCAGGTCGTGGAAATTCTGCGGTCCCTGCATAGGTTCCTCGACAGCGATTTCGTGTTCACGACGACCGGGCGCTCCGCGATATCTGGGTTCGGGCGTCTCAAAGACCGCGTCGATACGGCCTTGCCGGACGGGACGCCGGATTGGCGCTTTCACGACTTTCGGCGCACGGCCTCGACAGGCATGGCGAAGCTGGGCGTGATGCCCCATGTGATCGACGCTGTGACCAACCACAAATCAGGTGTCGTCTCTGGCGTCGGTGCAACCTACAATCGCTACACGTATTTCAACGAGAAGCGTGAGGCGCTGGAATTGTGGGCGAACGAGTTGACGAAAATCACGACGGAGCTTTCGGAGACGAGTGCCGGGAAGAGGTCCGAGTAATCCTTGGGTTGCCCGATGATGAAGGCTTTTCTGATTTCTGGACGAGGCTGCGCGACGAGTGTTTGAAGGTGCGCAGGGGTATTGAGACCTCGCCCAATGGCTTTCGTTTGGCACCGTTCGACATGTCTCTGACAAAACGAAAGACTTGGCTGCAACGCCAGATCATCAATCCAATTGAGACACTTGAGGCGGCTTTAGCGCCCGAGAACACCCCACACTTTTCGCATTGGGAGCATTATGGGGACATTAGGCCTCCGTTTCATGAACCGCTTCTTGCCGCTTTGGCCGAGCTAAGGAAGGAAGCGGACCTTCTTCGGTCTGACTTCGAAGACGAGATTTCCGGCGATGTCGCAGGCAAGATATCTCACACCAACGAAATAAGGCACTACGTGGTCTATGTCTGTTTGTCAGAACTTCGCGAGTGTTACCCTGACCTCAAGCTGTCTAGAGGAAACTGGGACAAGAAACTGAAGGTTGCCACTGGCTCAATTCCTGACTTCGTCAGGCGAGTGTTTCTGGAGACCACAGGCAATCATGAACAGCTCGACGGCCCAATTCAGCGTAACATGAAAGCCATTTGAATATCGCAACTCGACCTGAGTTGACGCTTTCAGGACGTTCGCTCGCAATACAATCCAACCTGATCCATCTTCTGTCTTGTCGGAGCGCTCCTTCGCAAACGCAACAATGCAGAAGGAAAAAGACAATGGATATCTCGAACGGGCAAAAGACCCTCGCCACACGCGCTGATCTGAAGCGCTTGGGCATCACCGTAAGCAACAGCACGCTTTTGCGCTGGGAAGCCCGTGGGCGATTTCCACGCCGTGTGCGCCTCGCTGGCACCAGTGTCGCGTGGCTGCTGCATGAGATCGAACAGTGGCTCGCTGAGCGCGCCGTTGAACGTGACACATGGCACTATGCGGATGCGAGCTGATCATGACGAAACCTATTGTGTTTGGCTTCTCCTACGAGGGCCTGAAAAAGCTCGGCATCTACTACGACTATGAAGATTTAGTCGATTTGGAAGAACGAGGGCGCTTCCCAAAGCAAGTCGCGCCACGTGTCTGGATCGCCGAGGAGGTTTTGGAATGGCTATTGGTCAACATTGATCGCCTGCCTCCCAAGCTCGACTAGCACCGAAAATTGAGATGGGGCGATCAGCGCCCCGTCCTCCCCGCACATTTCGAAAGGAAACAACATGCGAAATCGCGTGAACCATACCGCTCGTCCTCGTAAAGGGCATCCGTACGCATTCAAGGACTATGATGATGATGGCAATATCCACCAAAGCATGGTGGGTTTTCTGGAAAGTCTCTGGAAAGGAGCGCCTTGTGGTAGCTGCTTCTTTCTCGCGACTACGGACGCTGACGGCAAGAAATGGCGTGAGCATGTCGTCCACGGCGACAACATCACGGTCGGCCTGAACAAATTCTTTCACCAGCACTCCCGGTGGGACTTCAACCTCTATTTTTGCCCCAACCCGTTCTCTAAGGACCGCAGGAAAAAGGATTTCGCGCGTCCAACGCGACTAGGCTGGTGCGACATCGATGAAGCTGAGCCTTACGCCTTTCGGCCAGAAGCCAGCCTTATCACCGAAACCTCGCCGGGGCGCTTTCAGGGCTTATGGCTTTGGGACGGTTGGCACGGCCCTGAAGAAGCCGAAGGCTATTCCCGTTCCCTTGCTGATCGGCATGGTGGCGACAGCGGCTGGACGATCACCAAGATGCTGCGTGTACCTGGCTCCGTGAACCACAAACCCCAGTATGATGAGCCTTTCGTTCAGCTGGTTCATCGCAACTGGAACAGGATCAGCGACCGTCCCCCATTGCCGGATATCGCCCGCGCAATGGAGGCGGGTGATGTCGTCAATCCAGACGCACACGATCCGAAAGAGGTTTTCGAGAAGTACCGGAAACAACTTCACGCGAAAGCTCGGACGCTGATCCGACATACCCGCGTGAAGGAGAAAGATCGCTCATCCTGCATTCACCTGATTATCGCATGTCTTCACGAGGTGGGTGCATCACCTGACGAGATCGGATGCATCCTTTGGCACAGTCCGTATTTCATCGAGAAGCACGGGTACCACCTTGATCGGCTGGACGCAGAAGTAGCGCGTGTGGTCTCGAAGCTGGAGGCCGCAAAATGAGCAGGAAGATCTCCAAAAAATCGCGTAACGCACGGATTCCAAAGAAGAGACCCAACCGATCATCATCGTCGGACGAGCTGACAACTTTTTCTGCCAATGACCTACAGGCGATGGACTTCCCACCCCTTGAGTTTTTGGTCGAGGGGTTGATCACCGAGGGTCTAACGTTGCTGGCTGGCAAACCCAAAATGGGCAAGTCGTGGATGGCGCTGGATATAGCGATGTCAGTGGCCATCGGCTGCGACGCACTCGGCGACAGGGCGTGCAAGAAAGGTGCGACGCTGTACTGCGCCCTTGAGGACAATCCGAGGCGCTTGCGGCGACGAATGGTACATGTCTATGGCGATCAAGCTGCATGGCCGAAGAACTTTCATTTCACCACCCAAATGAAAAAGCTGGACGATGGCGGAAGCGAACAGCTTGAAAACTGGATTCTCGACCATCGACCCAGCTTGATCATCATCGATACATTGGTGTGTGTCAGGTCGGCTTCAAAGAGGCGAACCGAGTACGAGGCTGACTATGCCGCTCTAGCGCCCCTTCAAAGGCTCGCAGGCGAGTACGGGATTGCGATAATCATCGTTCATCACCAGAGAAAGATGGGTAGTGAAGACCCGCTGGACACGGTGTCGGGAACCACAGGATTGTCTGGGGGCGTCGATAACATCCTGATTCTTGACCGCAAAAGCCATGGAGTAACCCTCTATGGCCGAGGGCGAGAAATGGACGACATCGACATCACCGTGGAACTCGACGATGGATACTGGCGAATTCTGGGCGACAGCGATGCCGTCAAGATATCGAGCCAACGCCGAGCGATCATCGATGTGTTAAAAAGCGCAGAAAGGCCTATGGGGCCTAAAGAAATCGCAGAAGCGCTAGGGTCAGGACCCATTGATTTCCGCCTGTCGGCGTGATTCACGGTTCGAAAAACGAGCGGTGAACATGTCCGATCTTTTCTGGCTGACAGATGCACA
>JGI11762J13096_1000255_pt1 | contig 9971 bp, 11 predicted proteins | sample DeeseametaMP0900_FD_13096 | JGI IMG/M metagenome (IMG submission 13096) | reverse complement strand
TATAAATAACGACCCGCGTGCCCCGTTAGTTGAAGACGGTGTGCTTTACCCTTTTGCAGCGCGACGCCAAGAATACCGCCAAGTAGAAGCTGATGAAAAGTCATGGCAGTATTTCTTAGATTTACGCTATGACTTTATGTTAGGCGACGTGGATAACGAATTACTGGTTAATGCAAACTACGAAGACAGAGACATTCGCTTTAAACAGTATTCTATTTACGATGCAGACAAAGTTATTTACGACAGCGAAGGAAATGTACTTTATCAAGGCACGCTGCCATATATTTATGATATGCGCTCGCCAAATTGGCCAACAGGTAGTTTTGATGACTACGACCCGCTAAAAACCAGTGACTACAATAAAAAAGTACAAGCGTGGGGCTTAGGTATTCAGCACGTAGGCTATATTACTGAGCAACTTACAACCCGAGTTGGTGTTGCTTATAATCGCATTAAGCAAACATATGAGCACTATGGTGTAGATGAGCGTTATAGCTCAAGTCGCGCTGAGCCAACGCCTGAAGCAAACACATCAGACAGTGGCTTAACTTATAACTTAGGCGCAACGTATCAGCCTACTGAAAACTTTTCCGTGTTTATTAACCACGCTAAAGGCCGTACTGCCTACAGTGTATTAGGCTCAGTAGCAGGTACAGAGGCCGACCGTGAAGACTCTGAGTCTATCAGTAACGATTTAGGCTTTAGATTTAAAGCATTTGATGATCAGCTTTTAGCATCACTGGTAGTATTTGAAAGCGCGCGTACAAACCTTGAATACACAAACCCACTGTATGAAGCCGGTGTGTCTGGGCCTGATGTAGTAGAAAGCTACTACGATGGTGAAGAGCAAACCAAGGGCGTTGAACTCGATTTAAATGCGCACTTAAACGAGCAATGGAAAGTAAATGTAAACGGCGTATACCAAGATGCCCGCGATAAATCTAATCCAAATAGCAGCAGTTACGATACACGCCAAAAAGGCGTACCGTATGTAACGGCAAGTACGTGGGTTACCTACTACGCCGATATGTTTAACCTACCTGAGGCTGTTAACATAAGTGGCGGTATTACTTTTGTAGATAACAGAAGCACAAACTCAAGCTCGTTTAGTATTCCTGATGGTTATGTACCAAGCTACACGGTGTACGACGCAGCAGTTTCGTACACCACTGATAAGTGGCAAATGCAGCTTAATTTAAACAATTTGTTTAATAAAAAGTACTACTCTAAAGCCATGTTTTTAGGTGGTATGCCAGGCGAAGAGCGCAACGCTAAGTTCAGCTTTAGCTACACACTTTAACCCTGCCTAAGCAATTAATTTACTCCTACTAAAAGTAGGAGTAAATTAAACCTAATCTTGATTTAATACTCTACAAAAGATACCAGGCTAAACGTTGCTATAATTTATAAGCGTGCTAGCATTACTTTCTGAATTTACTGAAACTTAAAAAGCTATGAGTCTATCTGAAAAAAACTTAGCCTTTGTTATGCACTGTGGTGAAATGGGCAGCCGTTGGGGTTTCAATCGTACGATTGGCCAAATGTGCGGTTTACTGATCATCACCAAAGAGCCCATGACCGCAAATGAGATTGCCGATGCGCTAAGTATCTCGCGTGGCAATGTAAGCATGGGAATTAAAGAGCTCCAGTCATGGCAATTAATTAAAGTGCATCATATCCCTGGTGATCGTAAAGAATATTATGCCCCAGCGGGCGAGATTTGGGATATGGCTAATCGCGTATTTGAAGAGCGTAAAAAGCGTGAAATAGACCCTACCCTAAGTTTGCTACGTGATAACCTTTTAGACGAAGCAAACAACGAAGAAGAGCGCTATGCACAAAAGCAAATGGGCGAAATCCACAACCTACTCGAAACGGTTACTAAATGGTCTTCAGAGTTACAACGCTTAAGCCCAGAGCAGCTTAATAAGCTAATGAAGCTTGGTTCAGGAATTGGCAAGGTTATCGATTTAAAAGATAAAATATTTAAAAAAGAACATGATTAAACAAATAAAAAAAGCCGCTTAGCGGCTTTTTTTTATTACACAACAGCGTATAAATTATATTTTTGGATAACCAATTCTATCTGATAGATAGCCCACGCTGGTGGCAAAGTAATATGAGCGGTTCCAGTGCATAAACACTTTGTAGTTATCGTACGCTAAGTACATACGCCCATTAATGTCATCGGGCATTACCAGTGCAGCGCGTACATCAACATTAGGTAAGTCAGAGCCGTCAGCTTTGCGTACACCCAGTGCTTGCCAGTCTGCAAGCGAGCGCTCTGAGTCGTTCCAATATTCTAACCATTGCTTACGTGTTTTAGTGCCACGTTTTAGCACGTATTTACTGTCAAAATTTTCAGGTAATTTTACCTGGCGACCCCAAGTTAGTGAGTCATTCCAACCTTCTTGTTTTAAATAATTGGCAATCGATGCAAATGCATCCTCTTTTGTGGTCCAAATATCTTTACGGCCGTCGTTATTGTAATCAACAGCGTAGGCGTTAAAAGAGGTAGGCATAAACTGAGTTTGCCCCATTGCTCCAGCCCAAGAGCCTTTAAATTTATCAAGCGTAATATGGCCTGACTTTAAAATATCTAATGCTGCCCAAAGCTGGCGCTTATAAAGTGCTTCACGACGACCATCAAAGGCAAGCGTCACTAGCGATGAAATAACATTATGGCCACCTTGTATTGTGCCAAAGTTACTTTCAAGGCCCCATAATGCCACTATAAAGCGTGCTTGTACGCCAAACTCTTTTGCAACTTGTTCAAGTACATCTTTATTTTCTGCGTAGAGTTTACGTGCACGATCAATTTTCCATTGCGGTACACGTTTTGGTAAGTAGGTTTCGAGAGTTTCTTTAACCTCTGGCTGGTTTTTATCAGCCGATACTACTTTTTCTTTGTATGAGGCAGTCGCAAATGCATCGTCTATTAACTTGCTATCGTACCCTTTAGCAATGGCCTCTTGTTTTAAGTCACTTAAATAAGTTTGAAATTCGGCCTGCGTTTTAGCAACTACAGAGCCACTTAAACACACTGAGCATAAAATTACGGCTAACTTTTTAATCACTATCAACTCCGTTTTCTTTTCGTAATTGGCTAAGTAAATTTTCTTCCGGCGGCGGAATTTGCAAATAGTAACCCTTGTCTGGGTCAGCTAACGCTGCTTTTACTGTTTCAAGGTCGGCACCGCCTAAATGATCACGCTTTGCTAAATTGATAATCATTACATAAATAGGTTGACCAAACATAGTCAGTAAAGGTTCAGGCACTTTACTAAAATCATCTCTTTTTTCAACAAATAAGAAGGTATCCGCTTTTTTCTTACTTTTATATACCGCAGTGAGCATAATGGCCCTATTTAATCTTGCTTAACATTGCCGCACACTATAACATGAGAGTAATAATAAGTTAGAAAAATTAGATTAGAAATTTCATTAAAGGCCTTATTCAGCCTACGTTTATCTAAAATTAATTTCTAATCAGACAAATCAATTGAGCGTGTATGTCGGAACAAATTTTTGAGCTAAAAGGGAACCTTTTCACGTTGTCAGTATTGCATCTTTATAGCACTGATATCGCCCTTCTAGCAGAACAGTTGTATGTAAAAATAGCCCAAGCTCCTCGTTTTTTTGAAGGAGCGCCTATTGTTGTTAATTTAGAAGAAATTAAAAACAGCTCACTTGATTTTGTACATTTAAAATCTCTCATTGAGCGTATGAGCTTTAATGCTGTAGGTGTTTGTAATGGCTCAGATGAGCAACACACGCAAGCTAAAGCCGCTGGCCTTTCTGTACTAAATTACTCGCAAGATGCTAAAAGTGCACCCGTTAAACAAGAGGCGCCAAATACCTCTATTGTTGAAAAAAACGTGTACCTACCTGCGCAAGTAATTAATGGCACGGTACGCTCAGGGCAGCAAGTTTATGCAAAAGACAGAGACTTAATTGTACTTGGTGCAGTTAGCCATGGTGCAGAAGTAATAGCCGATGGTAATGTGCATATTTATGGCACCTTACGCGGGCGTGCTATTGCAGGTGCAAAAGGGATTAAAGACGCCTGCATTTATTGCCAAAAGCTCGAAGCCGAATTGGTTTCAATTGATGGCAATTACTGGATCAGCGACTCATTACAAGGTGAGCACTGGGGCAATGCAGTACAAATACAACAAAAAAACGAATCATTAGAAATTTCAGCTTTGGTTAAAGGATAAATCTCATGGCAAAAGTAATTGTCGTTACCTCTGGTAAAGGCGGTGTTGGTAAAACAACATCAAGTGCTGCAATAGGCACCGGTTTAGCTTTAAAAGGCTATAAAACAGTTATTATCGATTTTGATATTGGCTTACGTAATCTAGATTTAATTATGGGGTGTGAGCGCCGCGTAGTATACGATTTTGTAAACGTAATAAACGGCGAAGCCAACCTTAATCAAGCGCTTATTAAAGATAAACGCGTTGAAAAATTATTTTTACTACCCGCATCACAAACACGTGATAAAGACGCCCTTACCCGCGAAGGCGTAGAGCGCGTTTTAAACGAACTAAAAGAAGACTTTGACTACATTGTGTGTGATTCACCTGCAGGTATTGAAGCCGGCGCAATGATGGCGATGTACTTTGCTGATGAAGCAATTGTGACAACAAACCCTGAAGTATCTTCGGTTCGAGATTCAGACAGAATTTTAGGTATTTTACACAGCAAATCAAAACGTGCTGAAGAAGGCCTAGAAAATATTAAAGAACACCTATTATTAACACGCTACAACCCTGAGCGAGTTGAAAAAGGTGAAATGTTATCGGTAGAAGATGTTAAAGATATTCTGTCGATTCCTTTACTTGGTGTTATCCCTGAGTCGCAAGCGGTATTAAGTGCGTCTAATTCAGGCCAACCAGTAATACTTGATGGTGATTCAGATGCAGGGCAAGCATACGCTGATGCAATCAATCGCTTACTCGGTGAAACAGTCGATTTTCGCTTCTTAGATGTTGAGAAAAAAGGCTTATTTAAACGGATTTTTGGAGGTTAATGTGTCTTTACTTGACTACTTCCGCTCAGAAAAGAAAAATAGCGCGTCATTAGCAAAAGAGCGATTGCAGATCATTGTCGCGCACGAGCGTTCGCAACGCGGAACACCGGATTACTTACCACAATTAAAACAAGATATTTTAGATGTGATCCGTAAGTACGTAAATGTAAACACTGATGCAGTGCAGGTACAGTTTGATCAAAACGAAGATGATTTAGCGGTACTTGAGCTCAACGTGACATTACCTGACGAAGAAAAAAAGTAGCACAACTAAAAGCGGCATTTTAAATGCCGCTTTTTGCTTTGCACACTCACTACACGTATGTGGTGCATTGTGTTGTGTTTTAAATTTAAAAGTTTACACATAAACCAAGTAAAAACTCATGGCTTGCTGCACTGTCAATTTTAAAGCCATCGGTAAATGCATCTTGTCCGGTTTGCACATCACCAAATTCAATGTATTGATACTCAGTGTATAACGACATAGTTTTAGTTATTTGATAGTTAACCCCTGCACCAATATTCCATGTAAATTCGGTTGAATCGTCATCAGCATACGCATCGTAATAGCCATCAACATTTCCATCGAATGCATCAAAGGCGCTAATGCCTGCACCACCTAATTTTGCAGAATAGCTGTTATCGGCAAGCCCCTAACCCCGCTTTAATATAAGGCGTAAACGCGGTACTGTTATCAAAATCGTAAAAGCCTTCAATTGTATAAGTGGTAGTTTTTAAATCCCCCTTTAATACATACTGCTCACCTTCGCGTGCACCCACGCCAACTTTTGTATCGCTATAGTCAGTATCATGATAGCTAATACGCGCCTCTACTCTAAATTGAGGATTGAACTGATAACCTAAACCAATACTGCCTACACTGCCCTCACCGGCATCAAATTCAGATGGAAAATCACTATCTACGGCAATATTGTTACCAATGGCTTGAGAGTCATTTGCTTGCGAACTATAGCCTACATGTGCAGTTCCATAAAACCCCTCTGCACTAGCTAAAGTAGGCGTGGTACACGCTAAAGCAATTGCGGCAACTATAGTTTTTTGTAATGTGTTCATTGTTATTCCTAATTTTTTTAACAGCCAAATTATTGGGCTGTAAGGCTAATGTTGAATTCGCAGTTAATATAACTTTTCGATTCACAAGCGAATAGATACAATAACGGCACAATACAATTCCGACTTTTAGAACAATGATTAACTATTTACGACACATGGCTATTTTTGCCAAAGTGGTTGCTGGCGGTTCATTTCGTATTGCAGCTAAGGAGCTTGGCATAGCACCTTCACGTGTTAGCCATAGTGTTTCTGACTTAGAACAGTTTTTTGGGCGTCACTTTATTACATAGAACAACCCGTAAATTGTCGCTTACCCCTGAAGGTGAAAAACTTTACGCCCACGTAGAAAACATAACAAAACACGCAGAGGCAGGTTTGAACGAAATTAACTCTGTGGGTGATAAGCCTATAGGGTCTTTAAAAATATCGCTGCCCGCCTTTTGAGTAAGCTCCGAAATTTCAGCCGCGATAGCAGAATTTGTGCAAACCTACCCAAAAGTGAACTTGTCTCTTAATTACACAGACCAAGTAATAAATATAATGGATGAAGGGCTCGATTTAAGTATTCGAGTTGGCTGGCTAGAAGACAGCTCACTCATGGCGCGTAAAATTGGAGAGAGTAGACGCTTTTTAGTTGCTTCAAGTAAGTACGCGAGTAAGCATCAACCCCCTACGCACCCAAACGATTTAAAACAGTGGGATTGGGTTCATTTTAGTATGCGCGGCAGCACTGTAGATTTTACCTCTCAAAATGGCGAAGTAGTGTGTATTTGTGAAAAGTCGCGCGTAAATGTAAATAGTGCGCTTGCAATAAGTCACTTTGTATCTGAAAACTTGTGTCTAGGCATTTTGCCCGAAAACCTAGTAAAAAACAATTAGCACAAGAAGAGCTCATTCACATTTTACCTAACTGGCAACTCAAGCCGCTTGGTTATTACGCGGTATGGCCAAATAATGCACGCAGAGAAAACCTAACACTATTATTAGTACGCTTTTTAGCTAAGCGCGGTTTAGTAACCGCAGAGGATTAAGCAAGTCCCCCTTAAGTGAATATGTTATTATGGGCCTATTATTTTGCTTTATGCTTGCTATTACTTTGCTATGTTAAATCACGCTTCTTGTTTTACTTTATTTGATTGCTCTGTAGATTCTATACCGCCTCCAGATAAATTTACGTTTCCGTTTTACTACCAGCCTCATCCGTTATCTGTTTTAGCCGCAACACAATTGCAGCAGCAACTTGAAACGCATTTACCGTATAACGAAAATGACAACAGCAATACAGCAACGAATGATGGCAAAATGTTTGGTGTACTGGTTGTACAAAACCAGCAACAACAACTTGGCTTTTTAGCGGCGTATTCAGGCCAGCTTGAAAATTTAAATACCGATATAAAATGCGTGCCTAATGTATCGACAATGGCACTGGAAGATGTGAGTTATTTAAAAGAAAGTAAAATAATTAACGACATAAATGCGCAAATACATGCCCTAGAAAATGTAAGTACATTGAATAAATTAACAGCGTCATTAAATGCCGATAAAGCCGCGTTTGATAAGCAGTTACACGCTCAACAAAGCGTAATGCAAGCCAATAGAAAAGCACGTAAAAAGGCGCGCAGTGCACTTGTAATTGAGCAAAGCCAAGCGATAACGCCTGAGCAACAAGCAAACTTGAATGAATTGGCCAAACAAAGCATAGAAGATAAAAAACACTATCAAAGCATAAAAGATCATTGGCACGATAAAATAACTCAGCAACAGCAGGCGCTTAATGCCCTACACGACGAAATAAAACAGTTAAAAAAACGCCGTAAGGTTTTATCTAAAAACCTACAAAAGCAAGTGTTTGCACAGTACCAGTTTTTAAATGCAGAGCATGAAGTTAAAGATCTCAATGCCATATTTGCAGCATTGCCAGAGCATACTCCGCCATCAGGTGCTGGAGATTGCGCTGCGCCCAAGCTATTACAATACGCTTACCTTAATAATTTAAAGCCAGTGGCTATGGCTGAGTTTTGGTGGGGGCCCGCACCTAAATCGGCAATACGCCAACATAAAAACTATTACCCTTCTTGCTACAGTAAGTGCCAACCTATTTTATCGCACATGTTAAAAGGCCTCAGCATAGAAGATAACCCGCTACTCGTTAACCCTGCTGAAGGTAAAACGCTGCCGATAGTCTATCAAGACGATGATATTGTTACTGTAAACAAACCCAGCGAGTTTTTATCTGTACCAGGTGTCAATATTGAAGATTCTGTGTATTTACGTATTCAAACGCAATTTCCACACGCTACAGGCCCGTTAATTGTGCACAGACTAGATATGTCTACATCAGGTTTATTAGTGGTGGCGCTCAATAAACGAGCCCACAAAGCACTACAAAAGCAATTTATTGCCCGCACTATTGATAAACGTTACATTGCGCTGGTTGATGGTATTGTGCCTAAGGACAGTGGCAAGATAGAGCTGCCATTGCGACTTGATTTTGACGATAAGCCACGCCAGCTTGTTTGTTATAAAAACGGCAAACCCGCACTTACTACATGGCAGGTGCTTGAACGTAATAACAATATTACACGCCTACAGCTTTACCCTAAAACGGGCCGCACTCACCAGTTAAGGGTACACTGCGCTCACCACTTAGGGCTGAATATGCCTATTATTGGTGACACACATTACGGTAAAAAAGCCAACAGGTTACACTTACATGCCGAGTATTTGGCGCTAGATCACCCCATTACCCATAAGCGGTTAACGTTCAGCGTAGCGCCCGATTTTTAATACCAATTCGCATAATTAAGTGATCTATTTTGAGGATGAAAAAACGTGTTGATAGCAAGGCAAAAAAATCGCTATTTAGTTGTTCTAAATGAGAATTTTTTAACGCAGATAGCGACACGTTTAGCCCCTAAAAATGATTAAATATTAGCGAATTGGTATAACATAGCCTGTTAGCTTAAAAAGTGGGTTTAATTATCCCACTCTTTAAGTGCGTCTTTAACAAAACTGTAGCGCCAAGAATTAAGTAAATCAGGTTTAATATGATTTAGCTTTTGCTCATCGGTGAGTTTCCAATTCCAGCTAATAAGCTGATTAATTTGCTTTTTAGAGGCCATTACATCCTCTGGTATACCCTGCTCTTTTGCCACTTTCGTAATTTTTTGCTTAATATCTTTAGCTACTTTTTTATAAGCCGGAAAATCAATTAAACGTTTAAGCACTGGCGGATGCTCATCAACCGGGAGTGCTTTGGCCTTTTCAATACACTTTAGTATTTCGACTCCAGAGCGGTTTACTTCCATCGACTCAACACCCGGAATTTGTCTCAGCGTATTTAAGCTCGAAGGCCCACGTTTAGCAATTTCCGTCATGTTGTGCTCTTTAAGCACAAAGTTAAGCGCTAAATTTTTACGAATAGCTTTATTACGACGCCATACAGCTAATTCTTTTAATACCGCGAGCTCGTGCGGTTTTAGTTGCCATGCGTTTTTTATATCTTTGTAAAGCAGCTCATCTGGAGTTTGAAAGGCGCGTTTATTTGCAATTAACTCGCTCTCATTTATTACAATATCAAATAACTCAGCTTTATTTATACGCTCAATTATTAGTTCAAAACAAGGCAGTAAATGAAACGTATCAGCGGCTGCATAATCGAGCTGCTTTTTAGTTAATGGGCGCTGTAGCCAATTAGTTCGCGATTCACTTTTGTCTATTTCTATGCCTAATAGCTCTTTTACCATTAGCGCAAAGCCCATACAGTTGCCTTCGCCTAAAAGCTGAAGAGCAAATTGTGTATCAAACAATGGAGCGGGTACAAAGCCTGCATATTTTTGAAATACTTCAATATCTTCTGAAG
>JGI11762J13096_1000215_pt1 | contig 10735 bp, 10 predicted proteins | sample DeeseametaMP0900_FD_13096 | JGI IMG/M metagenome (IMG submission 13096) | reverse complement strand
CGTGGGTGTGGAAATGGATCGGCAGGCCGACCTCTTCCTTCAGCGTCTTGATCAGCGCGCCGGCGGCCGAAGGTTTCAGCAGCCCGGCCATGTCCTTGAGGCCCAGCACATGCGCGCCACCGTCGCGGAGTTGCTGGCCCATCTCGACATAATACTTCAGGTCGTACTTCGACCGGTCCGGATCGCGGAAATCGCCGGTGTAGCAGATCGTGCCCTCGCAGACCTTGCCCGCCTCCTGTACCGCGTCCATCGCCACGCGCATGTTCTCGACCCAGTTCAGGCTGTCGAAGACGCGGAAGACGTCGACGCCGGATTCCGCCGCCTGTTTGACAAAGAACTGCACCACGTTGTCGGGGTAGTTGGTATAGCCCACCCCGTTCGAGGCGCGCAGCAGCATCTGCGTCATCACGTTGGGCATCGCCGCGCGGATGTCGCGCAGCCGCTGCCAGGGGCATTCCTGAAGGAAGCGGTAGGCGACGTCGAAGGTCGCGCCGCCCCAGCATTCCACCGAAAACAGCTGCGGCAGCTTGGCGGCATAGGCAGGCGCCACCTTGATCATGTCGATCGAGCGCATCCGGGTCGCCAGAAGCGACTGGTGCCCGTCGCGCATCGCGGTGTCAGTGATCAGAACCTGCTTCTGCGCGGCCATCCAGTCGGCTACCGCCTGCGGGCCCTTTTCCTCGAGCAGGTTGCGGGTGCCGTAGGCCGGTTTTTCGCCAAAGGGTACCTGCGGCGGCTTGGCCGGTTTCAGCTCGGGGTGCGGCTTGGGACGGCCCTGCACCTCGGGATGACCGTTCACCGTGATGTCGGCGATATAGGTCAGAACCTTGGTGCCCCGGTCGCGGCGCTTCTTGAAATCGAAAAGCTCGGGCGTCTCGTCGATGAACTTGGTGTGGTACTGGTTGTTGAGAAAGGTCGGGTGCTTGAGCAGGTTCTCGACAAAGGCGATGTTGGTGCTGACGCCGCGCACGCGGAATTCGCGCAGCGCACGGTCCATGCGCGAAATCGCCTTTTCCGGTGTCTGCGCCCAGGCGGTGACCTTGGTCAGAAGGCTGTCATAGTAGCGGGTGATGACGCCGCCGGCATAGGCTGTGCCGCCATCGAGCCGGATGCCCATGCCGGTGGCCGAGCGATAGGCGGTGATCCGGCCATAATCGGGGATGAAGTTGTTCTGCGGATCCTCGGTGGTGACCCGGGTTTGCAGCGCGTGACCGTTGAGGCGGATGTCGTACTGGCTGGCCTTGCCGGTGGCCTCGGCCAGCGACTTGCCCTCGGCAATCAGGATCTGCGCCTGCACGATGTCGATGCCGGTCACTTCCTCGGTGACGGTGTGCTCCACCTGCACCCGCGGGTTGACCTCGATGAAATAGAACTTGCCGGTCTCCATATCCATCAGGAATTCGACGGTGCCGGCGCATTCATAGTTCACATGGGCGCAGATCTTGCGGCCGAGCTCACAGATTTCCTCGCGCTGTGCTTCGCTCAGATAGGGCGCGGGCGCGCGTTCCACGACCTTCTGGTTGCGCCTCTGGACCGAGCAGTCGCGTTCGTAGAGGTGGTAGATGTTGCCCTGCTTGTCGCCGAGGATCTGCACCTCGACGTGGCGGGCGCGGGTGATCATCTTTTCCAGATAGCCCTCGCCGTTGCCAAAGGCGGCCTCGGCCTCGCGCCGGCCTTCGAGCACCTTCTCCTCGAGCTCGTCCTCGGAAGAGATCGGCCGCATGCCACGACCGCCGCCGCCCCAGGAGGCCTTGAGCATCAGCGGATAGCCCACTTCGGCGGCCTGTTTCTTGATCTTGGCCATGTCATCGCCCAGCACCTCGGTCGCCGGGATCACCGGCACCTCGGCCTCGATCGCCACGCGCCGCGCGCTGGCCTTGTCGCCAAGGGCGCGCATGGTCTCGGCCTTGGGGCCGATAAAGGTGATGCCGGCGGCGTCGCAGGCATCCACGAAATCGGGGTTCTCCGACAACAGGCCATAGCCCGGGTGGATCGCATCGGCGCCCGACATCTTGGCAACGCGGATGATCTCCTCGATGCTCAGATACGCCGCAACCGGCCCCAGACCCTCGCCAATGCGATACGCTTCGTCCGCCTTGAACCGGTGCAGGCCGAGTTTGTCTTCCTCGGCGTAGACCGCGACGGTCCGTTTGCCCATCTCGTTGGCGGCGCGCATGATGCGAATGGCGATCTCGCCACGGTTGGCGATGAGGATCTTCTGAAAGTCAGGCATGGCAGGCTTTCCATTTGTTGCATTGCAGCATGCTTAAACGGTCGGCTCCGGTAGGTAAACATGTCTGACAGGTTCAAAAGTGGCCTCAAACCGCTTTCAAGGCGTCATGCTGCGATCAGGGTCACGTTCCTCATGTTGGCGATGATCTCGATATCGCGTTCGTAAAGGTCGGTCAGCGCGTCGACATATTCGTTTGTCCAGCCGGGAATATCGAGCTCTTCTTCGACCGCCTCGTCAAGCGCATATTTGTCGAGGAAGGCGATCATGACCTTGCGCTTGTGCGGCTCGGAGATGCCGGGATGTTCGTGCAGGAAGGCGCGAAACCGGCGCATCCCCTCCTCCGACATGATCCTGGACAAGAGGTCGAAGGCGCCGGCGATCTTGGCGCCCGAGGGCAGCCCGGCCATGGCGCGCAGGATCTCGCCCCATATCAGCGGGCTGTCCTCGTTGCACCAGACGGTGATCGGCAGGTCGGGCAGGGCGATCTGGATGCGCTCGATCACCTCGGACCAGCGCAGGTAAGCGGGTTCGGTGCCATTGAGAAAGCTGTCAAAGCTCTGGTGCGGCGTCTCGGCATAGACCGCCGGCAGCCAGGTGGCCGGATTGCGGATGCCGATGAAAAGCTCGATCTGGTCGGTCTCGAAGAGCCGCGCGGCATTGCGCATCCGCTCGTCGGCGCGTGGATACATCCGGCCGCTGCCAAGCGCGATCTTGGGCACGCAGAACAGGTGGTCGTGGCTCAGGATGATGCGGCCGAAGCTGTCGGGGTCTTCGCTGAGGATGTTCTCGAGCAGGATGTCGCGCGCGTCGGGCGCGGGATCGGCCTTGTCGAGCGCATTGAGGCTGCCGCTGAGCAATTGCCGGTAGCGGCTTGGCCCCGGCACGGCCACTGCGCGGGCCCGCAGGTCATCGGCATTGCGCAGCAGGCATCGCAGAAGCTTGCCGCCGTCGGTGGCATGTGCGCCGGCATGGAGAATGACTTTCATGGGGGGCCTTTGTGCTGCGCTCGCGCGCACTATACAAAAGCCTGCCGCCGGGGAAAGCCCGCAGCGGCGCCGCCCCGCCGGCGCGCCAGATTTCCTCTTGCCCCGCCGGCGGCGACGATTTAGACGATTGCGACGTGCCCCTATAGCTCAGCTGGTAGAGCAACTGATTTGTAATCAGTAGGTCCGCGGTTCGAGTCCGTGTGGGGGCACCATTGAAATAATCAATTCTATTAGTGACTTAGGCTATGCAGTGCTTAGCTGCGCATAGACTGCTAAGTTCGGCTCGCCCTGATTGGGGGACAATTGGGCAAAAAATCGGAGGCGCACCTCCTGCATAATTGCGAGCCAAGACCCGGCTGGCTGACGGATGACACCGCGCAGGTATAGTGCGAGGGGCGCAGGAAGCTGACGCAATGGTTTTTTGCCGAGGCGGGCATCAACGGCATACGCTCTAATTCCGCCGACTTGGATTTATACCGGGCATTGAGTGCGTTCCAGCGCGGCACCGCAATACTACCCAGCCTCGTACACCAGAAATGCGGGGTAGGGCACCTCCAGCTCGTGCGAGAACGTGCTGGAGGCGCATAGAGGGGTGCGCGCGGGTTGGGGGATCAGTTTTAGTGTGCGGTCAGTCTTTCGGTTTGCCACCAAGTGCCTTGATTATCAAATTTGTCAAATGCCCAATAGCGCTGGTGTCTGACCATTCCCCCGTCAAGATAACTCTGACAAACAAGGCGATGATGAACAATGTGACCAACATGATGAGCGAAAGCAGCAACCCTAGCTCGACAAGCACAAAGGAGAGTGTCACCATTAGCCCTAGGATAAATACAACTGCAGCAACAACGCCGAACCGGTACGACCCATGGTCCCTGCGGCTGAATCTGTCCTTCTGATTGACTACAATTCTGGCAAGCTCGGGGTCTTTATCAGCAAGTCGCCGCAAGGAGTCTATCTCATTGGCGTGAAGGTGAAGATTGTCTATGTTGAGGACGCGGGTTTCGCCTGCGCCCTCTTGTTTGTCCGTCGAATTTTCGGGGTCAAGAGGCTCGTTTGACATGCCAAGTCTTGTTGCAGCGCACCAAAACTACGGACCGCTTTTCACTCTTCATATCTTGGCCTTCGACGCGCACTTGGCTACGGTCTCCGAACATTGATCCCGCAGCGTTGCGCAGGTGCTTAAGGGTTAGAGTGTCATCAAAACCCTTCTTGAAGTGCTTCCTGCTAAGTGTAACCGACATTTTCTCCACCCCGCATTTTCATGCTTTTCCTCAATATAGGATTAAACCCCACCTTTAGCCAAGGCATGACAGAAATGTGTTCACGAATGGTTACGCTCTCGCCCGCTACCAGAAACCCGAACTCGCCACCACCAAAGGCGGGCTAGCAGGAAACGAGCGGATATCAGAGCACTTGAATGCGGTCCCCTCCGCGTTGCGCTTGTCGCCGCAGCGAATGGGCTGGCTGTTGGTGGCCTGCCGAATCAGCGCTGCGCGGAAGGCGCGCAGATCGAGAATCCACCAGCTATCGAAGCATGTGCTTCTGCTGAGCGCGTGCCCGTAAATCACCCGCTCGCCTTTGCCGGTCACGATTTTGGATAGTTCTGTTTCACCGCCACATGCCGCTTCGGTGCGGATGGTGAATACATGCGGGTATCGCCGGAATACACGCGAGGCGCCGCTGGCCAGATCGGCGGGGGCCATGTCCATTCGGGCCGGTCCGGCCGCAGGCAAATGGCCGAGGCCCCGAAGGGCCCCGGCCGGAGAGACAGGTTACTGCCAAGACTTGATCAGCTCGTCATAAGCGATCGTCTCGGGCTCTTCGTCCTCGTTCTGAAGCTTGGCATAGGGCGCGCCATCCTGGCTCAGCCAGTGCGACGGGTCCATTTCCTCGTTCATGACCGGGCCGATGTCGCCCTGGATGCCGGCACGTTCCAGACGCTCGAGCACGCGCTCCTGGTCGGCGCAGAGGCTGTCGAGCGCTTCCTGCGGGGTTTTCGCACCGGACATGGCGTCACCGATGTTCTGCCACCAGAGCTGTGCCAGCTTCGGGTAATCCGGCACGTTGGTGCCGGTGGGCGACCACGCGACACGTGCGGGCGACCGGTAGAATTCCACCAGACCGCCCAGCTTGTCGGCACGTTCAGAGAAGCTGTCGTGCTGGATCGTCGACTCGCGGATGAAGGTCAGACCGACATGCGCCTTCTTGACGTCCACGGTTTTCGAGGTGACGAACTGGGCATAGAGCCAGGCCGCCTTGGCACGGTCGACCGGGGTCGATTTCATCAGCGTCCAGGAGCCCACGTCCTGATAGCCGACCTTCTGGCCGTCTTTCCAGTAGACACCATGCGGCGAGGGGGCCATGCGCCATTTCGGCGTGCCGTCCTCGTTCATCACCGGCAGGTCGGGCTCGACCGTGGCGGCGGTGAAGGCGGTGTACCAGAACATCTGCTGGGCGACGTTGCCCTGCGCGGGGATCGGTCCGGCCTCGGAGAAGGTCATGCCCGCGGCGGCCGGGGGCGAGTATTTCTCCAGCCATTCAATGGCCTTGGTCACGGCATAGACGGCGGCAGGCGCATTGGTCGCACCACCGCGTGCCACACAGGACCCCACGGGCTGCGAGTTTTCGTTCACGCGGATGCCCCATTCGTCGACCGGCAACCCGTTGGGTTCGCCCACGTCGCCCATGCCGGCCATCGACATCCACGCATCGGTGTAGCGCCAGCCGAGGCTCGGGTCTTTCTTGCCGTAATCCATGTTGCCAAAGACTTCGCCATCGACACCCATGTGGCTCAGGTCACGGCCGGTAAAGAATTCGGCGATGTCCTCATAGGCCGACCAGTTGACCGGAACGCCAAGCTCGTAGCCGAACTGTTCCTGGAAATCGGCCTTGTTCTTCTCGTCGTTGAACCAGTCGTAGCGGAACCAGTATAGGTTGGCGAACTGCTGGTCGGGCAGCTGATAGAGCTTGCCATCGGGCGCGGTGGTGAACTGCGTGCCGATGAAATCGTCGAGATCGAGACCGGGGTTGGTCACATCCGCGCCTTCGCCGGCCATCCAGTCGGTCAGATTGCGCGCCTGCTGATAACGCCAGTGGGTGCCGATCAGGTCGCTATCGTTGATGTAGCCGTCGTAGATGTTCTCGCCCGATTGCATCTGGGTTTGCAGCTTCTCGACGACGTCGCCTTCGCCGATCAGGTCATGGGTGACCTTGATGCCGGTGATCGCGGTAAAGGCCGGGGCCAGCACCTGGCTTTCGTATTCATGGGTGGTGATGGTTTCCGACACCACCTTGATCTCCATGCCGGCCATCGGTGCGGCGGCATCGATGAACCACTGCATCTCGGCTTCCTGATCGGCGCGGCTCAGCGACGACAGGTCCCCGATTTCGCTGTCAAGGAAGGCTGTTGCCTCTTCCATGCCGGCGAAGGCGGCGCTCCCGAGCAATGACAGGGCCATTGCCAGGGATGTGGTTGATTTCAACTTCAAGTTCATAATTTTCCTCCCAATTGTAGGAACTTGGTTGCTTCGAAGACGGCGCCCTGTGGGTTTTCTCAGGTCCCCTCGGGGCGTCGCCGGTTGCCTGTCACACCCAGCGGAAGACCGCTGCGGCATAGATCAGGCAGACGATCAGCGCATAAGGTTGGTTTGCGCCGACCAATCCAAGCCAGGCCAGATTGATGAAGGCCGAGCCGAGAAGGGTGATGAAGAGGCGGTCGCCCCGTGTGGTTTCGATCCTGAGGATGCCGGTGCGCGGCGTCTCGGGAAACTTGATCGCGAGGATCGTGAAGGTGATGAGCAGCGAGGCGATGACCACAAAGAAAATCGCCGTCGGCCAGGTCCATGCCATCCAGTCCATGTCAGGTCTCCATGTCCGTAGCGCGCGCGACGTATGTCACGCTATCGCCAATATTCAGAATCGGTTGAATTTCGCGTTGAATTTCGAAGAACGTCGCGTGCTCTTTTTGATTTCGTCGCAGCGATCCTCGATATATTTCTTCGTCGGTCAAATGTCTGGAATAGAGTCGCTGAAGCAGTGTTCGGACTTCTCTTTCAGACATCATCCCAACCGGTATCTTCCTTTCGAAGATTAGTTTGTTGCCATCCCAGCCCCTAATCTGCCAAACACGCTTACTCATCACACCCTCCCCAGGGCAAAGCCCTTGGCGATGTAGTTGCGCACGAAGTAGATCACCAGGGCGCCGGGCACGATGGTCAGCACCCCGGCGGCGGCCAGCACGCCCCAGTCGATCCCGGCGGCGCCCTGCGTCCGGGTCATGATGGCGGCGATCGGCTTGGCGTCGACGGTGGTCAGCGTCCGCGACAGCAGCAGCTCGACCCAGGAGAACATGAAGCAGAAGAAGGCCGCCACACCGATGCCCGAGGCGATCAGCGGCATGAAGATCTTCACGAAGAACTTCGGAAAGCTGTAGCCGTCGATATAGGCGGTTTCGTCGATCTCCTTGGGCACGCCGCGCATGAAGCCTTCGAGGATCCAGACCGCCAGCGGCACATTGAACAGCGTATGCGCCAGCGCCACGGCGATATGGGTGTCGAAGAGCCCGACCGAGCTGTAGAGCTGGAAGAAAGGCAGGGCGAAGACCGCCGGCGGCGCCATACGGTTGGTCAGCAGCCAGAAGAACAAGTGCTTGTCGCCCATGAAGTGATAGCGGCTGAAGGCATAGGCTGCGGGCAGGGCCACAACGAGGCTGATCACCGTGTTGATCGTCACGTAGATGATCGAGTTGACGTAGCCCAGATACCAGGCCGGATCGGTCAGGATGGTCTGGTAGTTGGCCAGCGTCAGGTTGCGCGGCCAGAGGGTGAAGGTGTTCAGGATCTCCGAGTTGGTCTTCAGGCTCATGTTCAGCAGCCAATAGATCGGCAGCAGCATGAACAGCAGATAGAGCGTCATGACGATCAGCGAGCCGTTGGGCCGGAACTTGCGGCGGGTCTTGGTGGCGGTGCTGTCGGTGACGTTGCCGGGGATCGAGGCCGCGCCGGGGGCAGAGGTGGTATCGGTCATTGCAGCGGTCCCTTGTTGCTTGCGGCGTTCTCGGGCTTGACCCGGGGAACTCTTGGCTGGGAGGCCCTCGGGTCAGGCCCGAGGATGACGGTGACTCTGTCGGGAAAACCCATCCTTAGCCCTCCTGTTTGTCGAGGTTGGTCATCACGGTGTAGAACACCCAGCTGACCAGAAGGATCACGAGGAAATACATGATCGAGAAGGCCGCCGCCGGACCGAGGTCGAACTGTCCCAGCGCCATTTTCACCAAGTCGATCGACAAGAGCGTGGTGGCATTGCCGGGGCCGCCGCCGGTGACGACGAAAGGCTCGGTATAGATCATGAAACTGTCCATGAACCGGAGCAGGATGGCGATCATCAGCACGCCCATCATCTTGGGCAGCTCGATGAAGCGGAAAACTTTCCAGCGGCTGGCCTGATCGATCTTGGCCGCCTGATAATAGGCGTCGGGGATCGATTTCAGCCCGGCAAAGGCCAGCAGGGCCACCAGCGAGGTCCAGTGCCAGACATCCATCACGATGATGGTGATCCAGGCGTCCAACGTGTCCTGCGTGTAGTTGTAGGAGATGCCGAGCGCATCCAGCGTATAGCCCAGCAGGCCGATATCGACGCGGCCGAAGATCTGCCAGATGGTGCCGACCACGTTCCACGGGATGAGCAGCGGCAGCGACATCAGCACCAGGCAGAAGGACGACCAGAAGCCGCTTTTCGGCATATGCAGCGCCACGTAGATGCCCAGCGGGATCTCGATCGCCAGGATGATGGCCGAGAACATCAGCTGCCGGCCCAACGCGTTCCACATCCGCTCGGATTCAAGCATTTCGGCGAACCATTCGAGCCCGGCCCAGAAGAACTGGTTGTTGCCGAACGTGTCCTGCACCGAATAATTGACGACGGTCATCAACGGGATCACCGCCGAGAACGCCACGAGGATCAGCACTGGCAGGACGAGAAACCAGGCTTTTTGGTTGACTGTCTTTTCCATTATGCGGCCTCCCCCGGCACCCGCCAGTCATTGGCGTAGACGTTCACGAAATCGGTATCAAAGACCACGTGGGTCATGTCGGCGCTGACGTCGTCATCCTCGTCGGCGATGATGTTGATGTCATGGCCAAAGACCTCGGCCCGCACCAGCTTGTGGCGGCCGACATCCTCGACCCGGCGCACCGTGACCGGCAGGCCCTCGGTGCGGCTGAGGCGGGCGAATTCCGGGCGCACGCCCAGCTCGACCTTGCCGCTGAGATCGCCGTAACCGCGCTTGAGCCGCAGCTCGGTGCCCTCGATACGGGCGGTGGCGCCGTTGACCTCGGCCGGGATCACGTTCATCCCCGGCGAGCCGATGAAATAGCCCACAAAAGTGTGCTCCGGCGTCTGGAACAGCTCTTCCGGGGTGCCGATCTGCACCACGCGTCCGTCATACATCACCACCACCTTGTCGGCGAAGGTCAGCGCCTCGGTCTGGTCGTGGGTCACATAGATCATCGTGTGGCCGAAATCGTGGTGCAGCTTTTTCAGCTGGGTCCGCAGCTCCCATTTCATATGCGGGTCGATCACCGTCAGCGGCTCGTCAAAGAGCAGCGCGTTGACGTCCTTGCGCACCATGCCGCGGCCGAGCGAGATCTTCTGCTTGGCATCGGCGGTCAGGCCTCGGGCGCGGCGGTCGAGCATGTGCTCCATGCCGATCATCGCACCGATTTCCTGCACGCGTTCGGCCACATAGGCCTCGTCCCGTCCGCGGTTGCGCAGCGGAAAGGCCAGGTTGTCGCGCACCGTCATGGTGTCGTAGACCACCGGAAACTGGAACACCTGCGCGATATTCCGCTCTGCCGTCGGCGCGTCGGTGACGTCGCGGTCGTTGAACAGGATGCGGCCCTGGCTGGGGCGCAGCAGGCCGGAAATGATGTTGAGCAGGGTGGACTTGCCGCAGCCGGACGAGCCGAGCAGCGCATAGGCGGCGCCGTCCTGCCAATCGTGGTTGAGCTCCTTCAACGCGTAATCGTCTTCGGATTGCGGTTTCGGTAGATAGGAATGCGCGAGGTTGTCGAGCGTGATCTTGGCCATGGGTCGATCTCCTCAGGCTGCCAAGGCATAGGCGGCAGGCGCGATCAGCTTGCCGTCTTCGCCAAAGATGTAGACGTGACGCGGATCGAGCCAGACATCGAGCCTTTCGCCGCGTTGCAGATCGTGCACGCCGTGGATCAGCCCGACCCAGCGCTCGTCGAAGTGATCGAGGTGCACAAAGGTTTCCGAACCGGTCAACTCGGTCACTGACAACCGCGCCGCGAATTGCATCGCATTGTCGGAATGTTTCCTGATTTCCAAGTGGTTGGGGCGGAAGCCGGCGGTATAGCGGCCATCGGGCAATTGCGTCAGTTGGCCACTGGCCTGCGCGCTCTGGCCTTCGCCGAATTGCAGCTCGTTGCCGGATTTGGTGACATCGAGGAAGTTCATCGGCGGGTCCGAGAACACCCGCGCAGTGGTGGCATCGACC
>JGI11762J13096_1000188_pt1 | contig 11303 bp, 8 predicted proteins | sample DeeseametaMP0900_FD_13096 | JGI IMG/M metagenome (IMG submission 13096) | reverse complement strand
GCGCGCCATTGGGTTTACGTCGCCAGTACACATTAATTTCACCACCGGCAGGTGTGTAGTGCACCGCATTGAACACCAAGTTTGAGCAAGCACTTCTAAGTTCGGTTTCTACGCCAAATACATAAAGCTCTTCATCAATATGAAAGTTTATTTTGTGGTTCTTTTCTTTATTGAGCGCCTGTGCTTCTCTTTCCACTTGGGCTAGCACTGTAGGAATATTGACCACGTTTTCGTAAATGCGTTCTGAACTTGCCTCAATGCGTGACAATACCAGCAAATCTTCTATCAGGTTTTGCATGCGATGGGTTTGCGATGTCATTTCCTTCATCGCTTTATGCATAAACGGGTCTGATTCTTCATCTACAGGAAGAATTTCCAAATATCCATTAATCACCGTTAGCGGCGTGCGAAGCTCATGAGATACATTGGCCACAAAATCTTTGCGCATTTCTTCAAGTTGAGAAACCCGTGTTATATCACGGGCAATAAGCAGCAAGTGCTCTTCCCCGTAGGGCATGATGCGATATTCAAAGGTTTTATTCGGATTAGTTGGCGACGGTACTTCAATGGGGTATTTATAGTTACCTGCATGAAAGTACTGTATAAACTCAGGATGTCGCAGCAAGTTGTCTATTCGACGGCCTGAATCCTGTGGCCACTTAAGCCCTAAATCTAGTCGCGCTAGGCGGTTACACCAAATAATACACGCCTTAGCATCAACTACCACAGCGGCATCTGGCAGGGCTTCAGAACCTTCTCTGAAGCGCTTAACCAATTCGCCCAATTCCTTGCGTTTATTGCGGTTACGGCGCTGAAGATAGTAAATGCCTTCATAGATATGCTCCCACACGCCACGCACAGTAGGTGGAGACATCTTACGGCTATGCCATAGCCAACGGTTAAGTTTATAAAGGTGCCAATAATTAAACAATAAGAGCAGGGTTGCACCTATCGCTACTGCGAACAACATGTCATCCAAATACCACCCCACCAGCGCAAAAACCACAAGGAATAGCACTAATCGCAGTGTACTTCTCAACCAAGAGAAAGGGTAATACATGAAATAACTCGCGTTGTTAATGGTGGAAAATACATTCGCTCAAAAAGCGTAAAGGCAAGAGGGAATAGCGCATTGCCACTCCCTTAACATCTTCGTTAATTACAGTTTAGTAGAAAAACGATAGCCCGCACCGCGTACGGTTTGGATCATAGCATCATGGCCATGACGAGAGATAGCTTTGCGCAGGCGTCGGATATGAACGTCTACCGTTCTATCTTCTACATACACGTTTGTTCCCCACACGTTATCAAGTAAAAGTTCTCGACTGTACACACGCTCTGGGTGCGTCATAAAAAAGTGTAATAACTTGAACTCAGTTGGGCCCATGTCTAGGGGCTCTTCGTTAGCCATAACACGGTGGGAAACCGGCTCTAACTTAAGCCCGTTAAATTCGATAGGCTCTTCGTTTGAGGTCGGTGTTACTCTGCGCATGACCGCTTTTATTCGCGCCACTAACTCTTTAGGAGAGAAAGGCTTGGTGACGTAATCGTCAGCACCTGCGTCAAGGCCGCGAATTTTGTCTTCTTCTTCGCCACGCGCGGTAAGCATAATTACCGGTATATCACGGGTAAATTCATGTTGCTTTAAACTTTTCGCTAGCTGTACACCGCTTCCTCCCGGCAGCATCCAATCTAATAAGATTAAATCCGGATAGGGTTCGCAAATTTTTTCTTGCGCGATGTCATAATCTTCGGCTTCAATAATATTAAAGCCCGACTGCTCAAGTACGAACTTAAGCATTTCACGGATAGGCGCTTCGTCCTCAACCACCAACACTGTACGAGACATCGTTATATTCCTGCTCATTATTAAACGCCGTTATTATTAATGTGGTCTGTGACAGTTTTATTAAAACGATTACATTAATGTGTCAAGTTTAATACGGTAATAAAACAACTTCGCCCAAAGTTTAAGCGCTTAATCTTGTTTATTATTTCTTTTACGCATATTCTTGAATCGTCGAAATTACCAATCACTCTATGCTAAAACGCAACGCTCGAAACTATGTATAGAGAATATAGAGTCTGATGTAACAGGGGTATGTTTATCAATGACTGCGGTCAAGACAGGGTTATCAAGGAAGCTCTTAGCCAGAGTGTTATCGGTGTATTTCTCGCTGACTCTTCTGGTAACAATAGGACAGATCTTCACAGAGTACCTCAGCACTAAAAATCACGTAGAAAGCGAACTTCAAACTTTGAAGAACACGTTTTCCTCTAGCCTTACCCGCGCAATGTGGGAGCTCAATAACGATCAGGTCCGCGCCATCTCCGAAGGGCTGATGTCACTGCCCATCGTTGAAGGCCTACAGGTTCGCGGAGAAAACGGCAACTACATTGCAGACTATGGTATTCGTGCAAAACGTTCACTTGCGCCCATTGATCGCGAAGTTATCGAAGACCATTCTGGCGGGGTATTCAGCTACAGTTTCCCTCTCGTTTTTAAGTTTTCGGGACGCGAATCAACGGTGGGTGATGTTACCCTTTATTCTAGTTTTGATACTATTTTTAGTCGCATAGAGGTGGGCGTATTTTTCCTTATCGGAAACGCTATCGTAAAAACCACATTTCTTGTATTTCTGTTCATGACAGCCTTTCGCACTATGCTCTCAGAGCCGCTTCAAAGTATTACCGAACAAATGGGTAACTTCGACCCCGAGCACCTCAGAGACAGCAAAATCAATATAGAGCTAGAAGACGATAACGAGCTTTTACAGCTCAAAGAGTCGTACAACGGCGTCATTGACGATTTGATAGTTTCGAAAAACAATCTTAACGACGCCAAAAGCGAATTAACCCTCGCCAACAGAAAGTTAGACGACCAAAACCTTATTTTAGAACAAGAGGTGGCAAAGAAAACCGCTTCTCTTTCTCAAATTATGCTGGATTTGGAGCAGCAAAAAGACGAACTTATCGCCCATCAGCGGGAGTTGCGCCAAGAAAACGAGAACCGTCAGTACATAGAAGCTGAGCTTAGAAAACGTAATCAAGAATTAGCTAACTCCATGAATACGCTTCGTCAGACTCAAGAACAACTTGTAGAGTCTGAGCGAATGGCGTCGCTTGGTGGTTTAGTTGCAGGTATCGCCCATGATGTGAATACGCCGTTAGGCGTAAGCGTTACCGCAGCAAGCTTTCTTCAAGAGCGCCTAAATAACCTAAAAACCGACTTTGAAGATAAAAGCCTAACCAGTAAAAGCATGTCGAGCTTTATTGATGAAGCAGAACAAACCGCCCTACTGCTACTGAACAATTTAGAGCGCGCTTCTGATCTCATTGCCAGTTTCAAGCAAGTAGCGGTAGACCAGACAAGTGAAACAGAACGAGAATTTGTACTTGGCGACTACATTAATGAGATTATTCTGTCGCTTAAACCAAGCTTTAAACATACCGAGTATGAAATTAATGTCTCTTGCCCCGACAACTTAGTAGTGAAATGTGCGCCTGGCGCTATTGCACAAATTGTTACCAATATGGTTGTGAACTCGCTTACCCACGGCTTTGAAGGTAAAACCACCGGCACCATTAATTTAGTGGTGAAAGACGCGGGTGACAATGTGGTTATCGACTACACCGATAATGGTAACGGGCTAAATGAAGAGGCATTAGAAAAACTGTTTGACGCCTTCTTCACAACAAAACGTGGACAAGGCGGCAGTGGCTTGGGAACGCATATTATGTATAACTTAGTGACGCAGTCACTAAACGGGCATATTGAAGCGCAAAGTGCGCCAGAGCAAGGCTTGCATTATACTATTCGCTTCCCCAAAAAGAGTACATGACACGCCTAGTATTCATTTTTAGACAGGTCGCACGTTAAGCGTACAATCATGACTTAATACCTTTTTATTCAATTGCGCAGTGCCACTTACATTGGTACGCTTGCGCCCTATTTTTATCAAGAGAATGCTTACACTATGTGGTTTAAAAATGTAAAAGCCTATCAAATTACTCAACCGCTATCGCTAGATGAGGGCGATTTAGAGCGTGCCCTTAACGAGCATGCTTTCCGCCCGTGCGGCAGCCAAGATATGGCAACTATGGGGTTTGCTTCCCCGTTTTCTCAGGCTGGTAAGCAAGGCACCATGTTTCACGTTGTTCAACAGCGTTTTTGGATAACGCTAAAGAAACAAGAAAAGATTCTTCCTTCTGCTGTGGTTAATGCTGAACTTGATGAAATGGCAGCCAAGATAGAAATGGAAACAGGCTCGCCGGTTGGCAAAAAAGCCAAAGCCGACCTTAAGCAAGAAATTCAAACCCGCTTGCTGCCTCAGGCCTTTACAAAAAACACCTACACTCATGGTTTTATCTCGTTAGCCGACAATTTGGTGGTGGTTGATGCGTCTTCTGACGGCAAAGCCGAAGCCTTTTTGGCCATGGTAAGAAAGGCCATAGGCTCGCTGCCTGTTGTGCCGTTTACGCGCAGAAGCCTTCAAAGCGAACTTACCCATTGGGTTACTGAGGCAACGCCTGAAGGCGTAGGCTTACTTGAAGAAGCTGAATTTAAATCAACTGATGACACAGGCAGCGTTATCCGCTGTAAAAACCAGCCGCTAGACAGCGAAGAAATTACTATTCACCTAGATGCAGGTAAGCTGGTCCAAAAAGTCGCATTTGAATATGCAGAGACGCTAGCGGCTGTTATGTGTGAAGATGGTGCCATTAAACGCATTAAGTTCACCGACCGCATTAAAGAAGAAACTGACGACGTACCAAAAGATCAGGTAGAAGCGCGCCTTGACGCGGAATTTGCGCTGATGTCAGCCGAAATTTGTACGCTGCTAAACTTCCTTCGTGGTGCGCTTAATCTTAACGACGATAGTTTGTGAGCGAGCGATCAGTAGAACGCAATCTATTCTCTAATATCAATTGAGCATTTAATTCAAAGCCTAATCACTATTACAGTAATTAGGCTTTTCATAAATATCCCTAGAGTACCGTTTCTAATTAGCTTGCTTTTGTAGAAGCGATTTTTTACAAAGGCTTTCTAGCCGCTCAAAAAACATTACTTAGCCACTTTAAACAGGGTAGTGAATTACCACAACGAAGCGCGTTTCTCCTACTTCATCTCGATAACCGTGTGGCTGATCTGCGTGCAATATACATTGCTCTTGCGCTTGATAGGCTTGCCATTGACCATCTTGCAAAACCCCTAACTTCCCTTGTAATACGTGAATGTGTTCTGTTACACCTATTTGGTGCGCCGAAGAGTGCTGCTCATGAAAGTCCTTCAAGCAAAGCTCAAACATTTCAAACTGAGTGACTGCATTAAACGGGAATAGCGTTTTAATGGTTACGTTTGGGTCGTTAGCGAACTTATCATCTGCGTGTTGAGACGTAGGCGCTGTTTCGTCACCAGACAAGAAAGAAGAAAAAGAACACGCAAGACCTGTGGCTATTTTCCACAGAGTCGCGATAGTTGGGCTAGACTCACCTCGCTCTATTTGCCCAAGCATGGCTTTGGACACCCCTGTTAATTTGGCGGTTTTATCAAGTGAAAGGCCTCGCCCTGTACGAACTGATTGCAGGTGTTGAGCAATGCTTTTTGAAATAGCAGAAGGCTGCGCATTTGCTTTTGTCATGTAATGAAGGCCTTTTACTTCGTCTCTAATGTTGATAAAGCAGTTGTGCGCTATAACGCACAAATGGTAAGTTACCTATTGTACGTTATAGCGCACAAAAAGGTAGAGTAGCACATAAATAGACGCTAAAAGCGTGTTTTTATCACTCAGTCGATTCCAAATCGAAATTCCATCACGAGGGTTTTCATGAGTAAATGGAAGTTAAGTCATATCAGCGCAGGGCTTACCGCCGTTACGGTAGGTTACAGTAGTTCTGTCGTTATTATCATTGATGTGGCACGTAAGGCCGGCGCTAGCGATGACATGGTAATAAGCTGGTTATTCGCGCTTGGACTAGGCATGGGTATTACCTGTATTTTATTTTCGTGGCTATCCAAGCTGCCCGTTGTTACCGCTTGGTCTACCCCTGGCGCCGCTTTCTTGTTAACGAGTATCGGTAATTACCGTTTAAGCGAAGCCATTGGTGCTTTTGTAATATGCGCAATGCTTTCTCTTGTAACGGCTCAAAGTCGTAGCCTGCTTAAACAAATTAGTCGGATTCCGCCTGCAATCTCATCGGCACTTTTGGCCGGTATTCTCTTACCTATATGTCTTGCTATATTCAGTGATGTGAACGATGCGCCGCACTTAGTCGCGTTATTTCTCGCGGTTTATCTAATAGGAAGCCGGCTATTTCCCCGTTATCTAATGCTGTTACTGCTGGTTATGTCGGTGGGCATTAGTATGTTTATGAGCAGTGCAGACGGTGGTGTTGCTTTAACAAGCGATTCATCAGGGCTGTCATCAATATTTGCCCTGCCCGTGCCTATTTGGGTAACACCCACTTTCTCGCTAAGTGCCACTATTGGGTTAGCCTTTCCCCTTTTTCTTATTACTACACTTTCTCAAAACTTACCTGGTATTGCTATTCATCACGCCCACGGCTATACACCCGACCATAAGCCTATTTTATCAGGTATCGCCATTGCTCAAGCCCTATTAGCACCATTTGGAGGCTTTACCTTTAACCTAGCCGCTATCACAGCAGCATTGTGCATGGGTGAACAAGCGGATAGTGAAAAGTCACAGCGCTATAAAGCGGCTATTGCAGCCGGTGTGGCGTATATATTTATGGGGCTTTCAGCGTCTGTGGTCGTAGCATTATTTGTTAGCATGCCCAGTATCATTATTCACCTACTTGCTGGGCTAGCTCTGTTAGCTACGCTTCAAGGGGCGGTAGTTCGTGCTATGGAAATAGAACATCACAGGGCCCCTGCACTGCTTACTATGCTGTGTACTGCGTCAGGCTTTAGCTTATTTTCTATGACTTCAGCAGTGTGGGGGTTGGGGCTAGGCTTAATATTGCTGTATGTTCAAAAGAAACCTGCTAACGCCTAGTGTTGCTTATTTAGCGCTGTACCCATAGCAACTTACATAACAAAAAGGCCGATACGTTTTGAAGATTCACTTCTGTATCGGCCTAACATTATTGTGTAGATCTGGGGGTAGCTTAACTGCTTATAAGAAAATTTGCTTCGCTGCGCTACTTAGCTCTTCGAATTCATCAGAGTGTAGTTCACCCATATCTTCTACAACACCGCGCTGTATCGCTAAGTTTAAAATAGCATCTTTTTGACTGCCGGCAGCCCCTGAAACCGCCGCGCCAACACGTACAAAATCGATATAGCTTAGGTTATCAGGCAGGTAGCTTAAATCTTTCCAGTTTTTAGCCACATTAACGAAACTATCGCCGAAGCCCCATTCTCTCATTATGCTCGCGCCGATTCGCCCCGACAATTGATCTATCGCAACTTCAAGAAATGTTGGGTTAGCAAATACTTCAGGGTGGCGCTCTGCTTCGGTTAAAATAGGCAACACACCAATGTTATGAACAAGGGCTGCCAAAGTCATAGTATCCATGCTCATTTCACGATTTTTAGTCCGGGCGATATAAAGCTGTAAAACCGCCATGGCACTAGACACTATGTTCACAGTATTGGCCCATTCCTGCTGTAAATACCGAGCAACCACGTCGTTTTTCGATACAAATAGCTGTTCCATTGCCAAGGCAGTAGAAATGTTCTTAATTTGTCGCAGACCAATACGCGTTACCGCCTGACTAATTGAAGTCACTTTAACGCTACGCCCCATATAAGCACTATTAGCAATTTTAATCATTCTTGCGCTTAATGACGGGTCCTGACCTATAACCTCGCCCATTGCGTTTAGGTTTATATCAGGGTCGTCAGCTGCTTTACGAACTTTCAATGCGATAGCAGGAAGTGTAGGAAGGACGAGAGTATCGTTGTTAATTTTTTCAACCAAGATGGTTGAAAGCGCGTTCTGTGTAGACATATTTCTACCCTTAGGAAGTTCCAAATAGCCCAGAAGGCAATCAGTTGCTGTATCAGTTAATCAAGTTGGTACTCGTAAACCAGCATCAACTATGACCGTTTATGCTTTGCTCTCCCTGCTTTATTAGCATAAGGCATTATTCGTTACGCAAAAATACAGGAGGTTTATTGTTTTATTATGATATTTCTATCACCATACTATAGTAGCGCTTCGGTTTCGACCAACTAAAAAATAGCAATTATCTAACCGGGGTTTTCGCACCGACCGAGTAACCAAAGCTTTTAAAAGTATAGACAACCAGTAGCAAAGCACTATTCAAATTACACAAATAATTTTCATACTTTTGTATAAAATCAAAAGCATAGCTATAGTGAGCTAGCTATTTTTCGACAGATAACACGGTAACCTTCATTATGAAAAACACACTTTCACATTACACTCCTATTGCTGCCGCAATAGCGGGGTTATTTATGCTTACAGCGTGCGGTAAAAGCGCCGACACAACACAAACAACAACGGCAAAACCCGAGACGACAACAGAGCAAACCTTGTTAGTTGACGAATCTCGCTTGTCTATTTATCACGGTATAGACCTTACTAGCGATTTGTCACACCTTAGTGACAATCAGCACAAAATGCTTTCGCTGTTAATCGATGCATCAAAAATCATGGATGACTTATTCTGGAAACAAGCGTTTTTTGAAGATAAAGATGTATTTCTTTCATCAATAGACGATGAAGACGTCCGCCACTTTGCTGCCATTAACTACGGGCCGTGGGATCGCTTAAACGGAGATACCCCTTTTATTAGTGGCTATGATGACAAAGCGCCCGGTGCTGAATTTTACCCCCATGACATAGATAAAGCCGAATTCGCTACGGCAAGCTTTGAAGACAAACAAGGCCTTTACTCTATGGTAAAACGTGATGAAGCAGGTAACCTTTATTCAGTGCCTTATTCAGAAGCATTTAAAAGCGAGTTAATGAAAGCCTCTGATTTACTTAAAAAAGCATCAGAGCTGGCGGAAGATGAGAGCTTCAAGCAATACCTGCAGCTTCGCGCCGAAGCACTTTTATCCAATGACTACCTTGCCTCTGACATGGCATGGATGGATATGAAAACCAACCCGATTGAGCTTGTTATCGGCCCCATTGAAAGCTATGAAGACCAACTTTTTGGCTATCGCGCTGCGTTTGAAGCTTACGTACTTATTAAAGATCTAGCGTGGAGTGAAAAGCTCGCAAAGTATGCGGCTTTCTTGCCTGAACTACAGCAAGGCCTGCCCGTCGCTGAAGCCTACAAAGCCGAAATGCCGGGCTCGGACGCGGACCTTAACGCATACGACGTCATTTACTATGCGGGCCATTCTAATGCAGGCAGTAAAACCATTGCCATAAACCTGCCTAACGACGAACGGGTTCAGCTAGAAAAAGGGACCCGACGTCTGCAGCTTAAAAACGCTATGCGTGCAAAATTTGATACCATTCTCGTTCCTATCGCAGATACGCTCATTGTACCTGAGCAGCGCAAGCACATTACATTCGACGCTTTTTTCGCGAACACCATGTTTCACGAAGTGGCCCACGGTTTAGGGATTAAAAACACCCTGGACGGTTCAGGTACCGTGCGCGGCGCACTAAAAGAGCATGCATCAGCCCTTGAAGAAGGTAAAGCAGATATTCTTGGCCTGTATATGGTACAAAGCCTTCTCGAAAAAGGTGAGATTACCGAAGGCGCATTAGAGGATTACTACGTAACCTTTATGGCAGGCATTTTCCGTTCAGTGCGTTTTGGTGCAAGTTCTGCACATGGCAAAGCCAACATGATTCGCTTTAACTTCTTTGCTCAACAGGGCGCATTTGAAAAGACCGAAGACGGGCTATACCGGGTTAATATGGAGAAAATGGGCGCTGCGGTAGAAGCGCTATCGGAACTTATTCTTACCTTACAAGGTGATGGCGATTACGATGGCGTGGCTGAATTGGTTGAGACAATGGGTGTGATTAAACCTGACCTTGCATCAGATTTAGCGCGCTTAGAGGCGGCGAGTATTCCGGTTGATATTCACTTCAACCAAGGTAAAAAAGTACTAGGGCTTAGCGAGTAACTTCGTTAGCTTACTTAAATACCAAAAAGGCCGCTTTCTAAAGCGGCCTTTTTATATGACAGGGTGAAACCTTGCTATTCAACGTGTTGTTTCATATTTTCCGTGTACGGAGGCCACCCCAAAGGCTTACCCGCTAGCACGTGAAGATGAATGTGATAAACCGTTTGCCCGCCATATTCATTACAGTTCATGACAGTGCGGTAACCCTGATCGGCAAACCCTTCTTCTTTGGCGATTTTAGCCGCTACAAAAGAAAGATGCCCCACCACTTCCCTGTCTTCTTCAGCAATATCATTGACTGTAGCAATCTGCTTTTTCGGAATTACCAGAAAGTGATAAGGAGCTTGAGGATTAATGTCTTTAAACGCCAGCGATAAATCGTCTTCATAGAGAATCTCTGCTGGGATTTCTTTATTGATAATTTTATCGAAAATAGTTTCTGCCATATCTTACTTCCCTTATCAAAATGTTGTTTCTCGCAAACTTTAGGGCTTAAGTACAATTGTTCAGCTATACCTTTGAAGCTACGTACTATGCCCTGTGCGAATTCATATCCAATTCTTTACTACGCTTTCGCTGTTTTATCTTTTATTCGCTCACGCTTAAGCAAAGACAAACCACAAAAGCACAGCACCTAACGCTAAACGGTAAATAACAAAAGGCAGCATACCAATGCGTGCAATCCAGCTTAGGAATAAATAAATACACAAATAAGCGCTAACAAATGAAAAGGCGGCACCATAAAGAAGCGCATACCAATCCACCGCTTCATTGGCACTTAGCAGGTCGAGGGTTGCTAAAAGCCCGGCACCTAGAATAACCGGAATAGAAAGCAAAAATGAAAATCGCGCGCACGCTTCACGTTTTAGCCCTAACATAAGACCCGCGGTCATAGTGATACCTGAACGAGACGTGCCCGGTATTAAAGCCAATACTTGTGCTAAGCCAATATATATAGCTTGCTTTAGGGTTAAGCCTTCAAGCTCTTGCTCTCGTTTTGCGGTCGCGTCGGCATACCAAAGTAATAACCCGAAGATAATCGTCGTACCCGCAATAACAAGGGCAGTTCGAGCGTTTTCTTCTATCCAGCCTTTCATAAGAAAGCCGATAATAACAGCCGGAATCGTACCAACGATCACATACCACGCCAGCTTGCTGTCGGTGGACTGCTGTTTACTGAAGCCTTGCGTGACCCACGCAACCGTCATTTGCCCTATCT
>JGI11762J13096_1000156_pt1 | contig 12471 bp, 9 predicted proteins | sample DeeseametaMP0900_FD_13096 | JGI IMG/M metagenome (IMG submission 13096) | reverse complement strand
TCTGCTGAACCTGATATGAGTGATTTAAAACCTGCAAAAGAGGGTGAAGTTCAATATTGTACTTCTGTTTCGGTTTTTAGTTTCTCTGCTAAAGCTTGTGGTGATACTGATGAAGATAGGTGGTATGAAGCTTGTAATTCCATCCCTTTTCAGCCTTTCCAAGATGGTGATAAGTCTTATTATAAAGCTACATGTAGTACGCATTGGTCTATGAATGGTGCTATAAGACTTTGGTACACAAGTCCTCAATATCCAAATGAGGGAGATGCTAACGGTAAATATTCTATTAATCCTGTTACAAGGCAGGAGGTGAATTATGTATGTCCACCTAGTTCTTATCCTGAATATACTATTTTAGTTAATGAAAATATGTGTGCTAAACCTAAGCCAAAAGATTGCCCTGCTGGTTATCACAGTAAAGCAGTTTCTAAGGCTTTAGGTTCTTCTGATTGTGTTCCTAAGGAATGCCCTCCAGCTGGTTCTGGTGAAGCTTTATATACTAGTCCTAATCTTGGTTCTTCATTTTCAGGTGGTGGTATGTATTGTAATGATGGTTGTGCTTATTCTGTATCAGGTGCAAATATAACGAGTGATAAACATGCAACTGGCACTAGTCAAGGTGCCGCTTGTGGTGATAAGCCTTATGATAATAAAAAATTAGCTGATGAAGGTGATAGTGATAAATGTTCAACTGCTAGTAATGGCGATGTAACAATTTTATCTTGTGAAGCTGCTACCCCAACGAATGACCCAAAAGACCCTCTTGATAATGATGATTCAAAAACTGGTGATGAGCCTACACCAGATAAGCCAAAAGAAAACTGTGCTGATGGTGACACTATTTGTAACCTTAAGAATTTAGAAATACAAATGCAAAATTCAGCTCAGCAAACTATTGATAATCAGAATGAATTGCACAATAAGCAAGTTGATGTTCAAACCAAAAACACTCAAGCAATAATTGATTCAATAGATGGATTAGATACATCTATTTATTTGCAGACACAACAGGATGAACGTTTACATGCTGTTACGGTTTCTAAATTCAATGAGTTAATTGGTGCTGTAAATGGTCTAGAAACTGGCGGTGGCGGTGGTGGTTCTGGCAATGGTAATGGTAATGGCTCTGGTGAATCAGATTGTGAAGGGTCTGCTTCTGATTGTGTTCCTATTGAGGGTGGTGAATTGTCGGTTGAAACTGTAAATCTAGAACAATATGCAGATAAATATGATGATTGGTTACCTAATGCAGAATTGCCAGAGGAAAAATGTATTGTTCTTACTACTGGTAAATCTATTTGTTTAAGTTTTGAAGCTTTTATTTTGTTATTCAAAGCAATATCAGGATTGTTAGTTATTGGTGCGTTAATGCATAGTGCAAAAATTATAGCGGGAGCGGTTTAATATGCCTTATTTAATACAAGCTTTTTTTGCGGCTTTGGCTGCTTTACTTCCTACTCTAGTATCTAAAGTTTTAGTTGGTCTTGGTTTTGGTTATGTTACTTATGAATTAGGATCATTTGGAATAGATCAGGTTTATAGTTTAATTGCATCTAATGCAGCGGGTTTACCTATAGAGATATTAGCTGTTTTAAAATATGCAAAAACTGATGTTGCTTTCGGCATTATGTTAGGTTCTTATGCTGCGGCTTTAACAATTAAAGGTTTAACTTCTGCTGGTTCTGTTACTAAATTAGGGGTTAGGTCTGCGCCATGATTTATTTAAGAACGGGTGTACCAGGTGCGGGAAAAACTTTAAATTCACTTAAAGAAATTTGCAATGATTCTGCTGTTACCCAAAAGGCAAAATTCTACAATAATATAAAAGCATTTCTTTTAGACTTAGATTTCTGTAATAGCTTTCAGGGTTTTTTCTATGGTTATTATTATCCAACTGTTCAAGGAACTGTTAAAGCAGGGCGCTACTCTAAAATTATAAAAGATGTTCACGCCCAAAATAGAATGATTGAAATTGCTGATGTTCCTTGGTTAGCGCCTAAATATAAGCTTTATAATGAGCAATCTGCTATTGAATTGTTTGTTAGTTGGTGTCGTAAGTGTTACCCAAAATCTAATTTAAAGGCTTTAGATATTTTTTTAGAAGAATCAGAAACACCTACGATTGAATCTATTAAATTATTAAATTACCACTGGACACATACTAACGACCCTACAGACTGGCCTAATTTACCTAATGGTTCTATTGCTTTGTTTGATGAGTGTCAGGATTATTTCCCTCCAATGGCAAATAGTGCTAAACGGCCTTTTCACTATACTCAGTTTCAAAAACATAGGCATAGTGGGGTGGATATACATTTAGTTACTCAGCATTACACTTTTCTTGATAATGTAATTCAGAAATGTACCGGTATGCATGTTCATTATTTTCGGCCTATGGGTGGTGCAGTAATTACTAGGTTTTCTAGGGATAAGCAATTTAGTACAGATTATTCAGGTGATTTAGAAAAGTGTGCCACTACTACTTTGAAACGTGATTCTAATTTTTATGGTGTTTATTGGTCTGCTGATGACCATACCGCTAAATTTAAGTTGCCGCCAAAAGCTATTTTGTTTTTGTTGGCTATTCCAATGGTTATTTATTTGTTTTATGTTTTATTAACTAGTCTGGGTATTGTTGGCGATGATGAAAAAGAGGTAAAACCTGATGATAATTCAGAAGTAGTCGATACGGCCAAGCCAGTTCCCAAGCAAAACAAAACTATATTATCTGATTTGACTTATAAGCCTAAAAAGTTTGAGCATCCATTAAATGAAATTTGTATCGATTATGAATATGGCGGTTATGAGCTTAAAAAGAAAAATGGTGTTTTAACTGTTGAGCATTTTATAAATTGCGTTACTGGTAAAGAGGTTGAAAAGCAAAAAACATCTATTATTGCTAACGATGAAGAAAATCAAACTGAAAGGTCAGAGCAAATTAAGGAACCAGAGGTTGTTTTGTTAAGTTCTAATTACTTAGAAAAGCTGGGTTATAATATTTATCTTAATGACACATTGCCGATTTTAAATTATTCAGGCAAAAATATATTCTTAAAACAGTTTTAAAAACAATGACTTAAGTCCGATACTATTCAGTATTGGACTTAGCGCTTATCTAATTACACCCCAGTATTGAAGGTTTATTGATAGCCTATAATTTGTACGAGGCGTTATGTTGAGTGTTTGCGGCCTGTAAAATAGCGCAGCACAGGCCGACCCGATAGGGCACGTAACATAATGGCAATTATGGGCTCATCAATGACCACATAAAAAGTAAGGTTACGTAATAATTTAATTCAATTATTACGTACCACTGGAGAGTTGAGCTTAAGAACCTATGAAGCTTTGCTTCATGTAAGGCCGCATTCCTAATTTAATTTGAAAACCTGAACCCAGTCGGCCGCATCCATAAACCATATAAGTTTGAAGAATCAAACCCGCGCAGCATGCGCCCCTGATAAACCTAAACCATCTTTAACTATTCCCCAGCAGCAAAAGGCAGAGAGAAGGGCGAGTTCCGAGACCCTCACTGCCTTTGCTGGGAGCAATCTAAAAAAAAACCCCGTAATTGTATTACGGGGTATAACTCCTATCTAAACCTATACTTCCATGCTTATTTTTATTTTTTCTTTACTAGCTCTATATAATCCTCTTCGTTAATAGTTTCTAAACCTTTGTTAATTAATATCCTTAGAATATCAGCGTCCTTTAGTGACTTTTGAGTCGCTATTACTGCTTTTACGTGTTCCTTTTCGATTTTCCTCCATGTTACATCATCTATATGTTTTGTTGGCATTGCTTTTCCTATTTCTAAAGTTATCAATAATTATAAACTCATATTGTTATAAATGTTGACATTTAGAAACTTAGAAACTAATCTACGCACATTAAATAAATACTTAGAAACTTAGAAATGATTATATATTTCGAAAATAACAAGCAAGCTGGTGTTCAAGTTACTTATGATTTGGATGGTGCGCGCTTGTATGATTTTTTCGACAATATGTATCAGTTTCGTTCATGGGTTAAGCATGAATTTGATTGTAAAACAGTTGAAATTACTGATTCTAATTACCGCAAATTAGTTGAGAAGGGGGTTATATGAATTATCAATATACTGACCGTGCTACTCAATTAATTAACAATCGTTTAGAACGTTTTAAAAAACATGATGACAATCAAACTATTGTTGATCACCTTTCTTTTAGTTTCTCTTTGGCTGATTTACGTCATTTAAGACGTTCGCCTTCTATTGGTTCAACTGTTGATAGTCAAACGCTTTTCCCAGAAGTTCCAACTATTAATCAAGACTTAAATACTGAGGGTTTAAATGCTGATGAAGTGTTAAAAGCAATCGAGTTACAAAAGCAAAGTGTAAATAATGAAATGTCTGATTTCTATTATCGTTCTTTACGTGCTTTTGCCAGTGTTGTTTTAGGTTTTGAGCTTTCTGCCCCTCGTGATAAAGGTTTTCATGGCTATCAAAATTCACTTAATTTGCTTACGCAAGAGGGTAATCAAATTGGTTTTGTTGGTATTGGTGGTCAACGTAATACGGTTTACTTTCAAATTTCGGGTGAAGGTTGTAAACACCTTTGGTCACATACTACACCTTTTATTCTTCATCATTGGTTGTCTAAAGTTTTAAGTATTAGTTATCTATCAAGAATAGATATTGCTCGCGATTGTTACGACGATGTTTTTAACTGCAAAAATGCTGAAACTAATTTTTTTCAAAAAGCGTTTGCTCGCAAAAAAGGCGGGCCCAACCCAACAATGGCACCACGCCATTCTTTCACTGTTAACGGTGATTATGATGTTGAAATGACCACTATTGGTAAGCGTACTAGTCCGGTTTATTGGCGTATATATAACAAAAAATTAGAACAAGGTATTCAAGAGCCTGACTTAGTTTGGTATCGCAATGAGGTTGAATTAAAAAAATGGACTGTTGATTGCCTTTTAGACCCTGATTCTACTTTTGCTGGTTTATGTGATTTTTCTCAGCAAATGATTAATACGGATGGGGTTCATACTTCTAGTTCTCCAAAAGTTACTACCGCTGCAACTGATTTAGCTAGTCGTGTTAAATGGGTTAGGCGCATGTGTGGTAAAGCACTTTCAGATATTTTTGAAATTACTGAAGGGGATATTCAAACTCTTTTAGGTTTGCTTGTTCCTGATAAATATATAACGGGTAAATCTTTGGATATACCCAACACCTACAAACAAATATTAACTGAACAATTAAGGAGTCATTAACATGGCTATTGTTATTGCTGGTATCGGTATCACAAAATTTCCTGAGTCAAAAAATCCAGATGTTGAAAAAGCAACTCTTGAGGTTCTTTATCCTTTTGACTCTGTTAATTCACCTAAATTTCATCGTAAAGCTGTTGGCAAAACAACATCTACACCTTTTGGCAAAGAGCCGATTGTAATAAATACGGCCTACGCTCATGTTCTTATCGATAACAAGGCTTTTGTTGCTGATAAAGAATATGACATTAAATTTTCTTTCAATGACCAAACTTTTGATAATGAAGTCGTGGAGCTTATTCCAGTTGACCCAGAATTAAAGCGTCATTTTAAAGAATCTCTAGGCGGGTAGTCTTATGGCCAGTAACGAATATATCGTTATTTGTCCTGTTGAACCTGTTGATAAACAGTGTCCAGTGGAATTGGAGGTTGTTTCAAAGCAATTACCGGTTCCACTAGATTACGAGACATTTCAAAATGAAGTGCTCCCGTCAATCATCGTTGTCCTTCTAACCTGTTACGGGTGGAAGAAATTAAGAAAAATGGTTTTTTAAATTAAGGAATATAACCATGAAAAATTTACTTTTATCGAAAAAATTAAAAGCTGGTCTTTTAGTTGCTGCATCTGCTGCTTCTGGTTCTGCTTTTGCTGAAGCTTCTGCTGAAGTTACTGCTGCTACAACTAGCTTTCAAACTTTCTTTACTGATAATGCAAACTTAATTGGTGGTGTAATGCTTACTGCTGCTTTTGTTGCGATTGGTTGGAAGTGGCTTAAAGGTACTGCTTTTAGCTAATGTTCATCACATTGGACACAGTGCTAATTGTCTCAGGACTTTTAGCACTTTATATATTATTCGATGATTAAAATAGGGCGCTCCCATGCGATTACTAATATTTTTATTGGCGCTTATGAGCGCTTTTTTTGTGTCTGCTGAACCTGATATGAGTGATTTAAAACCTGCAAAAGAGGGTGAAGTTCAATATTGTACTTCTGTTTCGGTTTTTAGTTTCTCTGCTAAAGCTTGTGGTGATACTGATGAAGATAGGTGGTATGAAGCTTGTAATTCCATCCCTTTTCAGCCTTTCCAAGATGGTGATAAGTCTTATTATAAAGCTACATGTAGTACGCATTGGTCTATGAATGGTGCTATAAGACTTTGGTACACAAGTCCTCAATATCCAAATGAGGGAGATGCTAACGGTAAATATTCTATTAATCCTGTTACAAGGCAGGAGGTGAATTATGTATGTCCACCTAGTTCTTATCCTGAATATACTATTTTAGTTAATGAAAATATGTGTGCTAAACCTAAGCCAAAAGATTGCCCTGCTGGTTATCACAGTAAAGCAGTTTCTAAGGCTTTAGGTTCTTCTGATTGTGTTCCTAAGGAATGCCCTCCAGCTGGTTCTGGTGAAGCTTTATATACTAGTCCTAATCTTGGTTCTTCATTTTCAGGTGGTGGTATGTATTGTAATGATGGTTGTGCTTATTCTGTATCAGGTGCAAATATAACGAGTGATAAACATGCAACTGGCACTAGTCAAGGTGCCGCTTGTGGTGATAAGCCTTATGATAATAAAAAATTAGCTGATGAAGGTGATAGTGATAAATGTTCAACTGCTAGTAATGGCGATGTAACAATTTTATCTTGTGAAGCTGCTACCCCAACGAATGACCCAAAAGACCCTCTTGATAATGATGATTCAAAAACTGGTGATGAGCCTACACCAGATAAGCCAAAAGAAAACTGTGCTGATGGTGACACTATTTGTAACCTTAAGAATTTAGAAATACAAATGCAAAATTCAGCTCAGCAAACTATTGATAATCAGAATGAATTGCACAATAAGCAAGTTGATGTTCAAACCAAAAACACTCAAGCAATAATTGATTCAATAGATGGATTAGATACATCTATTTATTTGCAGACACAACAGGATGAACGTTTACATGCTGTTACGGTTTCTAAATTCAATGAGTTAATTGGTGCTGTAAATGGTCTAGAAACTGGCGGTGGCGGTGGTGGTTCTGGCAATGGTAATGGTAATGGCTCTGGTGAATCAGATTGTGAAGGGTCTGCTTCTGATTGTGTTCCTATTGAGGGTGGTGAATTGTCGGTTGAAACTGTAAATCTAGAACAATATGCAGATAAATATGATGATTGGTTACCTAATGCAGAATTGCCAGAGGAAAAATGTATTGTTCTTACTACTGGTAAATCTATTTGTTTAAGTTTTGAAGCTTTTATTTTGTTATTCAAAGCAATATCAGGATTGTTAGTTATTGGTGCGTTAATGCATAGTGCAAAAATTATAGCGGGAGCGGTTTAATATGCCTTATTTAATACAAGCTTTTTTTGCGGCTTTGGCTGCTTTACTTCCTACTCTAGTATCTAAAGTTTTAGTTGGTCTTGGTTTTGGTTATGTTACTTATGAATTAGGATCATTTGGAATAGATCAGGTTTATAGTTTAATTGCATCTAATGCAGCGGGTTTACCTATAGAGATATTAGCTGTTTTAAAATATGCAAAAACTGATGTTGCTTTCGGCATTATGTTAGGTTCTTATGCTGCGGCTTTAACAATTAAAGGTTTAACTTCTGCTGGTTCTGTTACTAAATTAGGGGTTAGGTCTGCGCCATGATTTATTTAAGAACGGGTGTACCAGGTGCGGGAAAAACTTTAAATTCACTTAAAGAAATTTGCAATGATTCTGCTGTTACCCAAAAGGCAAAATTCTACAATAATATAAAAGCATTTCTTTTAGACTTAGATTTCTGTAATAGCTTTCAGGGTTTTTTCTATGGTTATTATTATCCAACTGTTCAAGGAACTGTTAAAGCAGGGCGCTACTCTAAAATTATAAAAGATGTTCACGCCCAAAATAGAATGATTGAAATTGCTGATGTTCCTTGGTTAGCGCCTAAATATAAGCTTTATAATGAGCAATCTGCTATTGAATTGTTTGTTAGTTGGTGTCGTAAGTGTTACCCAAAATCTAATTTAAAGGCTTTAGATATTTTTTTAGAAGAATCAGAAACACCTACGATTGAATCTATTAAATTATTAAATTACCACTGGACACATACTAACGACCCTACAGACTGGCCTAATTTACCTAATGGTTCTATTGCTTTGTTTGATGAGTGTCAGGATTATTTCCCTCCAATGGCAAATAGTGCTAAACGGCCTTTTCACTATACTCAGTTTCAAAAACATAGGCATAGTGGGGTGGATATACATTTAGTTACTCAGCATTACACTTTTCTTGATAATGTAATTCAGAAATGTACCGGTATGCATGTTCATTATTTTCGGCCTATGGGTGGTGCAGTAATTACTAGGTTTTCTAGGGATAAGCAATTTAGTACAGATTATTCAGGTGATTTAGAAAAGTGTGCCACTACTACTTTGAAACGTGATTCTAATTTTTATGGTGTTTATTGGTCTGCTGATGACCATACCGCTAAATTTAAGTTGCCGCCAAAAGCTATTTTGTTTTTGTTGGCTATTCCAATGGTTATTTATTTGTTTTATGTTTTATTAACTAGTCTGGGTATTGTTGGCGATGATGAAAAAGAGGTAAAACCTGATGATAATTCAGAAGTAGTCGATACGGCCAAGCCAGTTCCCAAGCAAAACAAAACTATATTATCTGATTTGACTTATAAGCCTAAAAAGTTTGAGCATCCATTAAATGAAATTTGTATCGATTATGAATATGGCGGTTATGAGCTTAAAAAGAAAAATGGTGTTTTAACTGTTGAGCATTTTATAAATTGCGTTACTGGTAAAGAGGTTGAAAAGCAAAAAACATCTATTATTGCTAACGATGAAGAAAATCAAACTGAAAGGTCAGAGCAAATTAAGGAACCAGAGGTTGTTTTGTTAAGTTCTAATTACTTAGAAAAGCTGGGTTATAATATTTATCTTAATGACACATTGCCGATTTTAAATTATTCAGGCAAAAATATATTCTTAAAACAGTTTTAAAAACAATGACTTAAGTCCGATACTATTCAGTATTGGACTTAGCGCTTATCTAATTACACCCCAGTATTGAAGGTTTATTGATAGCCTATAATTTGTACGAGGCGTTATGTTGAGTGTTTGCGGCCTGTAAAATAGCGCAGCACAGGCCGACCCGATAGGGCACGTAACATAATGGCAATTATGGGCTCATCAATGACCACATAAAAAGTAAGGTTACGTAATAATTTAATTCAATTATTACGTACCACTGGAGAGTTGAGCTTAAGAACCTATGAAGCTTTGCTTCATGTAAGGCCGCATTCCTAATTTAATTTGAAAACCTGAACCCAGTCGGCCGCATCCATAAACCATATAAGTTTGAAGAATCAAACCCGCGCAGCATGCGCCCCTGATAAACCTAAACCATCTTTAACTATTCCCCAGCAGCAAAAGGCAGAGAGAAGGGCGAGTTCCGAGACCCTCACTGCCTTTGCTGGGAGCAATCTAAAAAAAAACCCCGTAATTGTATTACGGGGTATAACTCCTATCTAAACCTATACTTCCATGCTTATTTTTATTTTTTCTTTACTAGCTCTATATAATCCTCTTCGTTAATAGTTTCTAAACCTTTGTTAATTAATATCCTTAGAATATCAGCGTCCTTTAGTGACTTTTGAGTCGCTATTACTGCTTTTACGTGTTCCTTTTCGATTTTCCTCCATGTTACATCATCTATATGTTTTGTTGGCATTGCTTTTCCTATTTCTAAAGTTATCAATAATTATAAACTCATATTGTTATAAATGTTGACATTTAGAAACTTAGAAACTAATCTACGCACATTAAATAAATACTTAGAAACTTAGAAATGATTATATATTTCGAAAATAACAAGCAAGCTGGTGTTCAAGTTACTTATGATTTGGATGGTGCGCGCTTGTATGATTTTTTCGACAATATGTATCAGTTTCGTTCATGGGTTAAGCATGAATTTGATTGTAAAACAGTTGAAATTACTGATTCTAATTACCGCAAATTAGTTGAGAAGGGGGTTATATGAATTATCAATATACTGACCGTGCTACTCAATTAATTAACAATCGTTTAGAACGTTTTAAAAAACATGATGACAATCAAACTATTGTTGATCACCTTTCTTTTAGTTTCTCTTTGGCTGATTTACGTCATTTAAGACGTTCGCCTTCTATTGGTTCAACTGTTGATAGTCAAACGCTTTTCCCAGAAGTTCCAACTATTAATCAAGACTTAAATACTGAGGGTTTAAATGCTGATGAAGTGTTAAAAGCAATCGAGTTACAAAAGCAAAGTGTAAATAATGAAATGTCTGATTTCTATTATCGTTCTTTACGTGCTTTTGCCAGTGTTGTTTTAGGTTTTGAGCTTTCTGCCCCTCGTGATAAAGGTTTTCATGGCTATCAAAATTCACTTAATTTGCTTACGCAAGAGGGTAATCAAATTGGTTTTGTTGGTATTGGTGGTCAACGTAATACGGTTTACTTTCAAATTTCGGGTGAAGGTTGTAAACACCTTTGGTCACATACTACACCTTTTATTCTTCATCATTGGTTGTCTAAAGTTTTAAGTATTAGTTATCTATCAAGAATAGATATTGCTCGCGATTGTTACGACGATGTTTTTAACTGCAAAAATGCTGAAACTAATTTTTTTCAAAAAGCGTTTGCTCGCAAAAAAGGCGGGCCCAACCCAACAATGGCACCACGCCATTCTTTCACTGTTAACGGTGATTATGATGTTGAAATGACCACTATTGGTAAGCGTACTAGTCCGGTTTATTGGCGTATATATAACAAAAAATTAGAACAAGGTATTCAAGAGCCTGACTTAGTTTGGTATCGCAATGAGGTTGAATTAAAAAAATGGACTGTTGATTGCCTTTTAGACCCTGATTCTACTTTTGCTGGTTTATGTGATTTTTCTCAGCAAATGATTAATACGGATGGGGTTCATACTTCTAGTTCTCCAAAAGTTACTACCGCTGCAACTGATTTAGCTAGTCGTGTTAAATGGGTTAGGCGCATGTGTGGTAAAGCACTTTCAGATATTTTTGAAATTACTGAAGGGGATATTCAAACTCTTTTAGGTTTGCTTGTTCCTGATAAATATATAACGGGTAAATCTTTGGATATACCCAACACCTACAAACAAATATTAACTGAACAATTAAGGAGTCATTAACATGGCTATTGTTATTGCTGGTATCGGTATCACAAAATTTCCTGAGTCAAAAAATCCAGATGTTGAAAAAGCAACTCTTGAGGTTCTTTATCCTTTTGACTCTGTTAATTCACCTAAATTTCATCGTAAAGCTGTTGGCAAAACAACATCTACACCTTTTGGCAAAGAGCCGATTGTAATAAATACGGCCTACGCTCATGTTCTTATCGATAACAAGGCTTTTGTTGCTGATAAAGAATATGACATTAAATTTTCTTTCAATGACCAAACTTTTGATAATGAAGTCGTGGAGCTTATTCCAGTTGACCCAGAATTAAAGCGTCATTTTAAAGAATCTCTAGGCGGGTAGTCTTATGGCCAGTAACGAATATATCGTTATTTGTCCTGTTGAACCTGTTGATAAACAGTGTCCAGTGGAATTGGAGGTTGTTTCAAAGCAATTACCGGTTCCACTAGATTACGAGACATTTCAAAATGAAGTGCTCCCGTCAATCATCGTTGTCCTTCTAACCTGTTACGGGTGGAAGAAATTAAGAAAAATGGTTTTTTAAATTAAGGAATATAACCATGAAAAATTTACTTTTATCGAAAAAATTAAAAGCTGGTCTTTTAGTTGCTGCATCTGCTGCTTCTGGTTCTGCTTTTGCTGAAGCTTCTGCTGAAGTTACTGCTGCTACAACTAGCTTTCAAACTTTCTTTACTGATAATGCAAACTTAATTGGTGGTGTAATGCTTACTGCTGCTTTTGTTGCGATTGGTTGGAAGTGGCTTAAAGGTACTGCTTTTAGCTAATGTTCATCACATTGGACACAGTGCTAATTGTCTCAGGACTTTTAGCACTTTATATATTATTCGATGATTAAAATAGGGCGCTCCCATGCGATTACTAATATTTTTATTGGCGCTTATGAGCGCTTTTTTTGTGTCTGCTGAACCTGATATGAGTGATTTAAAACCTGCAAAAGAGGGTGAAGTTCAATATTGTACTTCTGTTTCGGTTTTTAGTTTCTCTGCTAAAGCTT
>JGI11762J13096_1000154_pt1 | contig 12558 bp, 8 predicted proteins | sample DeeseametaMP0900_FD_13096 | JGI IMG/M metagenome (IMG submission 13096) | reverse complement strand
AGCATGATGAAACCGACAGCTATCATTATTAATACTGCTCGTGGTGGGATTATCAATGAAGCCGATTTAGCTGACGCATTAGCTAATAATGTTATTGCCGGAGCTGGTGTTGATGTACTCAGTAAAGAACCTGCAGAGCAATCAAATCCGCTGGCACAGTATAAAGGCGCAAACTTATTACTTACTCCGCATATTGCTTGGGCCAGCCAAGAATCTATCGTGCGTTTAGTTAACGAAATTGCTTTGAATATCCAAGCATTTAATCAAGGCGAGATGCGTAACAGGTTGGTCTAAATCGCAATTTATTAGTCAATAGAGCTAAGTAGTTAGTAATTTATTACTTGGCTCTTTACCTAAAAACAACCTAAGAAACTGATTTAATTTACTTTTATAAGTTTGGCAAGTAGTTTGCAATTAAGTGAACAACTATAAAACAATTTCTACGGGATAAAATAACATGAAAAAAGCACTTCTAATTGCCGCGCTAACTGCACCATTTTTAACTGGTTGTGTCATTGCTGTTTCTGACGGTGAAGCAGACACACATTGGGCTGGTAGCTCATCTAGCTGGCAAAAGCAGCATAAAAATAACCGTGAAGTGATTTCTAACCTTGCATTAGATACCAGCTACCAAACTGTATTAAACAAACTAAATACTCCTAACTTTACCGAGTTATTAAAGCAAGGTGATGATGTTTACCAAGTATTATTCTATGCAACCCATAGCATTCACTCTGATGGCAAGATGACTAAAGACGAATGTACACCACTGGTATTTAAAAATGATAAGTTAATTGGTGTGGGTGATACGATTTATAAATCACTTAGCAATGGCTAGCTTGCATATTTAAATTCTGTAAGTAGGCAGCTATTGCCTACTTATGTTCACTCATAGCTATCATTCTCGATACTATCTGATCACGCCCAGCATCTTTTGCCTGATAAAGACCTAAATCAGCTTCTTCAAGTAATGTTTGCTCTGCATACACCTGGCCATTTTCCGTGGTCGCAATACCAATACTAATTGTGACATGGTCGGCATTTAGTGACGCTTTATGCGGAATGTTTAACTCATTAACGGCATTACGTAATTTGTTTGCAAACGACATAGCTTCTTTTGCAGAGGTATTTGGAAGTACTGCTGCAAACTCTTCACCGCCATAACGAGCAACAAAGTCACTACCTCGCTCACATGCTCCAACTAAGGCATGAGCAATTTGTTTTAAACAATCATCGCCTGCTCGGTGACCATAACAATCGTTGTAACGTTTAAAGTGATCAACATCCATTAATAATACTGATAATGGTGTTTGATCACGACGACAACGACGCCACTCTCGCGCTAAGTTTTCATCTAAATAACGTCGGTTTGGGATCTCTGTTAGGCCATCAATTGAGGCGAGCATTTCAAGCAAGTCATTTTTTTGTTTGATCATTAATTGATTGCGCACACGTGCACGAACGATCGCTGCACTAAAAGGTTTGGTGATGTAATCCATCGCCCCTAATTCTAACCCTTTAGCTTCATCATCATGGCTAGTATTTGCCGAGATAAAGATTACCGGTAGCATGCTTGTCGTTGCGTTTTCTTTTAATTTGTTGAGTACTTCATAGCCGTCGATTCCTGGCATTACAATATCCAAGATCAACAGATCCACACTTTGTGTTTTTAGAAACGTCAGTGCTTTTTCGCCACTCTCAACACAAAAAACATCATAGTCTTGCTGTAATGTTTTTTCTAATACCAAGCGGTTTAACGGATCGTCATCAACAATCAGTACCTTGGCTCTTTTCAACATCAGTAGATCCTTGTTCGATGATAAAGGCAATAACCTGTTTTATTTGGCATTGCAACTCATCAATTAATTGTTCGGAAAGTTCACCTTTAGCTTTTAGTGTAGCCTCGCAATGCTGAGCGCACGCTGACAATCGTTTAAACCCAAGGTTACCAGCCGATCCTTTCACATTATGCACCACGCGGATCAACTCGTCGGTAGTCTTTAATGTAGAAATTTGTATTAACTGCTCTGCTGCCATAGTCGCAAACTTCGACAACATAGTTAATACTAANTTATTATCATTTCCAAANTGAGATAAGATAAAAGCCTTATCAAAAAAAGCTTCTTTTGAGTTTTTAAGCTCACTCATTGCTAAAAACAATTTACTCGCAACAATAGGTTTAGTTAGGTGTTTATTCATTCCTGCCGCAATTGAATGCTCAATATCTGCAGCCTCACTATGAGCGGTAAGCGCGTATATCGGCATTTGCTCTTTGGTGTATAATTGACGAATAATTCGCGTCGCTTGGCAACCATCCATCACAGGCATTTGAATATCCATAAAAATTACGTCAGGCTTGATCTCTTTAGCAATTTCTATACCTTTTTTACCATTTAGAGCACAAATGACAGTAATATCTATTTGCTCCAAAATACTCTTAATGATGCTCAAATTAAGCGGATTATCATCAACTGCAAGTACTAAAAGTCCAGATAAGTCAGTACTCGAAGGCAAACAAACTAATTCTCTTTTTGTAGGTCCTGATGCTTTATCTAGCTGTAAGCAAAAACTAAATTTGCTGCCTTTACCTTTTTCACTATCAAGTTTTATCTCTCCGCCCATTAAAGCGACTTCATATTTAACAATCGCTAAACCTAAACCGACCCCCTGATGAGAGCGTGTTAAAGACTCATCTCCTTGCGTAAAAGCATCAAATAACCGCCCTTGATCAGCCTTATTTATACCTATACCTGTATCTTTAACTGTAAAACAAATTAGTTGCTGCTCTAAAGACTCTTCAATCAGCTCTAAACACAGAGTTATTGTGCCTTGTTCAGTAAACTTGGCTGCATTTGTCAATAAATTGGCTAATACTTGCTGCAAACAAATTTGGTCGCCAATTAAGAATTCGTTGATGTTCTCGTCACGGTCAATGATAAAATCAATGCCTTTATTTGTGCATAAGGGAGTGATCACGCCTCGACTAAAATCAATTAGATCAGATAAACTCATAGGCGCTTTATTCATTTCCAGTTGAGCACTTTCGGCACGTGCAAAATCAAGCATTCGATTTAAAAGCGTCAGTAAACTATTAGCTGCTGTTTTTGCCTGCTCTGCATGAGTGCGCTGATGCTCAGTTAGCCCTTGCAATGCAATAACATCAATTAAGCCTAGTACTGCATTGAGTGGTGTGCGTATTTCATGACTGAGATTAGCAATAAAGCGGCTTTTAGCGAGCGTTGCCCGCTCAGCATCATCTTTTGCTTGCACTAAATCCGTCACATCCTGTACATGAACAACATAATAATCTGGTGTTTGCTCGGCATTCCAAACTAGGGACACACTAATTTGCAGCCAGCGCTGCTGTTCTTGCTGCTCAAGACTAAAGTGATAAACTTTTTTCTTCTCATGCAGCAGCTCTGTCAGAGTATTTTTCAACGTCTGATAAGACTGCTCAGCAAATAAGTTTGTCAACTCGAGGCCATTAACGTTTTCAATTGCAAAGATTTTTCGTGCCGCTTTATTTGCTTGCAGCACTTGATCTTCAAGTGATACCAGAAGCACCCCATTCGCTGCGTACTCCATAGCACTGCGCAATTTCGCTTCTGAGCTTTGTAGTGCATTCAGTGCATTATACTGCTCGGTAATATCACGACCAATCGCCATGGTACCAAGAAATTGCTGGTGCTCGTTGTAAAATGGCACAATGCTAAAAAGGTAAGTTTTCTCATAATTTGAAAGACGAGTTTGATACGTTTTTTTGTCTCTTAAAACCTGCTTCTCAAGTTCATTTAACTCGCCGTTATCATCGCTAATATCACATAATTGCTGGCCTACTAACTTCTCTTGTGGCAAACCAATATAGCCTTCATACGCTTTATTACAGCCTAAAAACGAGCCATCAATATTCTTAAAATAAATAAGATCCGGCACGTTATTGAGCATGGTATTTAATAACGCTAAGTGACGTTCTTTCGCATCAATACTACGACGCAATTGTTTTGACTTTACCTGTACCTGAGAGTCAAGCGCTTTATTCGCCTCTTGTAATGATTGGACGAGCTCTTCATTGCGGCTAAACACTCGTTTTACACGGCTGAACCAAGGCTGCCAATCGACAGGAATACGATAATGAACTAACGCTTGTTTACCTTCATCATGCTGCTCAAGGTAATTCATTAAGTGCGTCATTGGTTTTACAAAAATACGTTGACTCAGCCAAAAAACAGCGCTGAACATCATCACTAAAAACACACTCAAAAACGCGAATTCTAAAAAGATGTCGTAGCCAACAGGTTCACTCAGGGCCTGCTTTGATTCATAGAAACGAGTGTAAATAGGTAAATTTGTTGCTTCTTGCACTAAATGGCTGTGGTTATTCTTGCGCATATCGACAGCAACATTCGGCCAATATTCGCTGGCACTGATGGCAGTGTTAAGCGCTGTTTTTGAGCTGGCAATAACTTGGTTATCTTGATTGATAAAAATATACTCACCATAGTTAGGCGCTATTTTCTTTAACCAGCTAGAAATTGCTTTAAGATCATAAATCAACACGATGTAATCACTACTATTGGCTGCTCGTTGCTTACCAATTGCAAAATAAGCATGGCCATTAATTGTCAACACAGAGCTTGAGGAAAGCTTATTACTATTAACTAATTGAGGCCTAAATTTGTTATCTAACACACTGGTCAAGAATTCACTTTTTGACGTACTTCGGCGCTTAATATAAACAAAACCTTGCTCATTAACATAAGCCACGGCTTCTAAAGATTGAACAAGTGACAGGGTAGTATTAAAAGAGGGGCCAAGGGCGATAACTCGCCGCCACTGATTAATTGCATAAGCGGTTGAGGCAAACTTTCCTTGCCCGACTATCTCCCCCACTCCATCGCCAACACTTTGGTAGTAATAGTGATCATATTGATTCACATTGCGTGCCCAACTTGGATCAAAGTCATAAGAAAGTGGCTGCTCGTAAAGCTTGAACATGGTGTCTATAAGGCCATCTGCGGCACTCATCGCATGGCTAAGCTGAGCGGATATATTATTAAACCCGCTTTGCCTGCTTTCTATCGCCCGCTCAAGTTTTAAATTATATAGGTGTAAACACAAAAAAAACGCCACTAACAGCGGCACAATAAGTGCCACTGCTAAAGAGCGATAGTAATGCTTTAACGGTAAAAAATTCACTGGCTTATAAGTACCTTACCTCGATAAAGCTAGGTTAACGAGGCATAGGAATACTGGCAAGTTATAAATTTTCTTCAGCAAAGCTGGCTAAGCGGCTACGTACCACACCGTTTAAGTTAACGGTGGCACTGCCCTGAAAATCTTTAAAACGTTCAACAATATAGGTTAAGCCTGAGGTGACAGGCGTGAGGTAGTTACTATCAATTTGCGCTAGGTTTCCTGAGCAAATGAGTTTAGTGCCTTCGCCGCAGCGAGTGATAATGGTCTTCAGTTGTGAAGCAGTTAAGTTTTGACTTTCATCCAAAATCACCCCCGAATTGATATAATACTATCATACCCTTAATAAACTTGAACAAAAAAGTTTTTACACACATACTCTAGCTAAGAATCAAAGGTGAACGAAAATGATACTTCGAAATACAACAAAAACTAAAATAATTAAAACATCAGTCAACTTTGGAAAAGGAATGTCTTTTCACCTCGATAAATCAGGGCAACCTATTAAGACTGAAAAAGGCATCAGAACTCACTCATATAGGCACGATAAAATAGAACCTAATTTTCCAGTGCTATATCACCCGACTCGCTTCACNGAATGCCAAGAAATGAACTTATTTTTAATGCACCGCTTTGAAGGTCATTTCAGTCTCAAAAAGAATCAAATAGACAATGAGGCTTTTAGTGACGCTTATCATGCCAGCCAACCGGGAAAGCCATTAGATGTTAAGTCTGTTCGCAGTATAGCTAAGCACTTAAAAGCTTTCTTAGATTGGTTGGATAAAGATGGTGCATCCTATTTTGAAGTAATAGCCGCGCCACTTTCGAAACAGTCTGTAGATGATGAGATTTCTAGGTTACCTGTGTGGAGATATCACGAGCATTTGTGTGAAAGAATCGAAACCAAAGATAAGTCTAAACGCATAAGCTTTAACAGTGCTCAAGAACGAATTAGAGCGGTTAAAGCATTCTATATATGGAGTCATAAACGCGGGGCTATAGATAGCCTCCCTTTTTCGCTCGAATATAAACAGGTACGTATTAAAACAAAAGCTAAATCAGGTGTCAGTTCGTTGTTTCAATTACCTACCAGCAACAATCGTTCTGGGGGCTTATGGAAATGGGTCAGTAATTTGAGCATTCCAAATACATTGAAACAAAAAGAAGACTCACCAGACAAAGGTCTACAACCATATTCTCCAAAAGAACTTAAACAGTTACTGGAGACGAATACAGCTCAAAAAGAGACTTATAAACTTTATTTGCAATGTGCTTTGCTAGGTGGACTTCGTTCTTTTGAGATTTCAGCCATCGACCAGAAAGACCTTTTTGATCCTGATGAAAAAGAAAACGAGAAACGTATTCCAAAATTGAACATTGTACGAAAAGGACATAAGCCAGTGAGATTAACAATAGCGCGAGTTCTAATGAAGCTTTTGTACAATCACACTTTGACAATTCAAAATATGAAGCGACGTACCAAACATGAGACTAATCATGGTATGGACAATAGTGAACATCCGCTTCCTTTGTTTATGAATAGTTCAGGATCGCGGATAAGCGAAGATACACCGGGGAATACTATTTCCATAGTTAGAAAAGAACAAAGGAAGCAGGGATTAGAAATACTATTACGCACATTCCATGACTTACGCGCTACCTTTGCTACTTATGTCGCTAAATACCTAATTGACAAAGGTGAATCGGAGAGTTCCATCAGACAGACACTAATGACCTTGATGAGTCACGAAAGTTTTAAAACAACCAAACGTTACATCGACTTTGCCAAAAGTGTAGCAGTGGATGCATACGGAGCAATGTCAGAGTGGGTGAAAGATATCTACGGTGATGTTGACGAATTACTGATGCGTGAGGCTGAAGATGCAGCAGCAAGTTAAAACGCGGAAGTCCAATCGTATTCCTGCTAGATTTAAACCTCATTCAATTGTTCTAGCCAAACAGTTAGACGTTTTATTTAACAGGGCATATGACAAAGAAAACAATATTAGCGCAGATGACGACACTGCTATTTCAATGAGTCGCTTGCGGAATGCTTGTGTCAGTTTACAACACACTCTTCCTCTAGCCCTTAATAAGGTTAGTACAGATACTGCGACATCAATTCAAACTTCGGGATTAAATGCTCTATCAGACTTTGAAATTTGGCAAGAACTGGAATACTTTTGCATTAATGAAATAAATGATGTCAAGCTACCTAGTTATGCTACTCGTATAGAAGAAGCCTTAGAAAACTTAGCTAAGTTTCATTTTTATGATAACGCTATCAACGCTCCTTTTAGGCTAGTAAATGGGGCTACTTCAATCGACATAACTAAATTATTCGAACTTGAATTCCATCAAGTAAAAGAGATTCGTAAATTACTAAATAAATATCTGGACTATCTCGTCCTTCCAGAATTAAGCCTCAAAGATTCTTCTATTAGGGACAATATCCTCAAAACTGCGACAGCTATTATAAATCTTTGTCTACATGATACTTTTAAGAATACTGAACGCGTCAAACTGCCATTATTGGCAACATTACAGGATAGGGAATTCGTTTCATCATTTATATGCAATCACAACTTCCGTACTTTTTTAAAATTTATACTACCCGATGTGTGGGGTAAAGCTAGAGTCAATCAATTTAAAACTGAAGCCGAAGTAATAGGGTATGCACAAAGCATATCATCCAAATTTGGCAATGAAGTTGATGCTTTTTTGAAAAATCAGATAGCAAGCGCTTCGGAAGCTAATACAACAAGAGTTAGATCCTCAACTTTATCATTTCCAAGGTGGTTGAATAGTGCTGGTAGCGTAGCATCACCAATAATTAAGCTGCTTAGTGAGCGTGGAATTCAAGGGTTTGCAGAAAATGGCCTTCAGGGATTTAAATACCTTTATAAGCATTACCAAGAAGAAACTCAAAATAACCAGCAGTTTTTACTGCTACTAAACGCTGCATTGGACCTTTACCACTTTGTTACGGGTGAAAAAATCGCAAAGGAAAGTTTATTACCCTACTCATTGGGCTATTACCTTAAAGAAAGTGACACTACCGAATGGCAGAAGCATGAGTGGGTATATGACAATGCCTATAAATTTTATCAAAACCTAGTCGAATACCATAAAGTTTTTACAAAGCGAATTGATGGCGAGAGCATAGGTATCGTCACTCTCAAAGGTTACATAGGTAGTATGGCTAGAGCATTGAAAGAAAATGCATCATCATTAACAGATGAACAAATGAAGCTTATTGCCAGTCATGGGGTTCATGCTTTTGTTGAAAATAACTGTGAGATACTAAAGGCTATAAGAGAGGCAATTCAACTAAAATCAAAACAAGGCGATTTGTCGGTTTTTGTTGGTAATCAATATCAGAGCGCTATCGACAAATTACTATCGTTTTATGGTCTAGATACTATTAAAAGCTTTCCGGTCAACACCGAATTAACTGCACAACATCAAGAGCAACTCTCTCAGAATCAAGATAAGCTCTACTCATATAGAGAAGTAGTAGAATTAGCATATTACATAGAAAAAGGGCTTTCTGAGACCTTACTCACAATTAAAGACAAAGTTACACTTTATGCAGCAAAAGTCATATTGAAAACTGGTTGGAATTCAACTCCTACGCTAGAGCTTGATACTGACGACTTATTTTTCTTTAACACGCCATTACATTCAAGTAAAACTCCTGCTCTTCGTTTATTTAAACGCCGAGCTAATTATCAAACACAATGGCATAAATTTGAAATTCAAGCCGAAGATCTAGAAAAAGAAGGCGTCTTATACGGCGACGTTGTCGAACCAGTAATATTTGATATTAAGGCTGCGACTAAACTTACGTCTATTTACCGCCCTTCTATTGAGAACCTATCAAAAAGAATTTTTGTTTTTCCCAAAGTAAATAGTATTGGAGAAGTAAAGATTCAATTATTAACAGCATCACGTTTCAAGACCACTATAGATAGGATATTGACTGAGCTTGGGTGTGATATCGTATTTAATTCGCAAAAGATCAGAAAATCAGGGCTTAACTACATTTACCGAAAAGTTGCCAAAGAATTTAAGTGGTATCAAAAAGCTGGCAAGCACTCTTATGAAACGTTCTTGCGTCATTATTTAATGCAAGATAACAAAGATGTTGCAATGACAATCAACAGAGCGACAAAAACAATGGCAGACTATTTTGTTCGCGATGTTACCGACAAAGTAATCATTTTGCAGACTCCACCAGAAGACGGTAAAAAAGTCCCGAATGGCACATGCATTAACTCAAAAGATAAATCCGCAGTAGTGGCATTCGAATCTCAAAACAGGAAATTATTAGACCAGCGAGATACAAACGAGCATGCATGTGCCGACTTTAACGCATGCTTGTGGTGTCCGTTCTATCGCTGTGTTGCTGACGCATTGCATGTTTGGAAACTTTTGTCATACCGGGATTTTGTTGTTGCTGATATGGAAAACTCAGCCGCAACATTTGACTCTGTAACAGAGCAACTGGAAAACATAGAGCAGTTGAAAAATAGAGTTAACGAAATATTAACTGATATTGCCAAGCTTAATGCTCAAGCTGTGATTGATGGAAAAGAATTATTGAGAACAGAGGGTATTCATCCTCATTGGAAAAACACAGGTTTGCTATGACCAAAGAGATAACTAAAACAAAACTACTTGATATCGCTGTTGTAAAAACACATACAGGTCAAATCACTATAAAACCTTTGGTTCAGGTGTTAGAAGATTTTAAAGTTGATGATACTAGCGCTTTTAATTCGATTGCTTTGTGGGAAAACAGAGCATTGAATATTGCTAAACATGGCACTATTCACTTTGGCGATGACACTTGGATAAGCTATGAAGAAACGCAAAGAAATGTGAATTTTAAAGGTGTTGATGAATTAGCATATCAAATTCGAATTTATTCACTAATTAAACTCACACATGGTGATGTTGTAGGCGGTAAACCTCTAAAAATCTCTACACTTCAAAATGATGTAACGTATCTAAATTTAATTGCAGCCTTCTTAAGACAAAGAGGTTATCACTCATTTCATGAGTTGGAGTTCAAATCTGACTTAGTTATTAGGAATCTCATAAAAGACTATTTATATGAAGTCNGGAAAATAGCTATTTACAGACAATCACACTCATTTACTAAACTATTTGACGTGCAGCGCAGCTTTCGTCTTTTTGGCCCTAAGGTGTGTAGTGTTTTTATTGATGTACTTAACCAACTAAACGAGTTACACCATCCGAGACCAGTCACTTATTCGCACCCTGTCATTCCTACTAAAGTAATGAAAAAAATTCTGAAGTTTGCAGAAAAAATAGTTGAAAACTCTAAGGATAAGATAGAACGATGGCTAGAATTAAATGCACGCTTAATAGATAGTTTAAATGAAGGCTCCGTTGAACCACCGCCCAAAATTAGTACAGGTGAGCTAATAGCAAAACATGTAAGAAACTTACCCGATGAAGTAAGTTTGCAGAAAAAATAGTTGAAAACTCTAAGGATAAGATAGAACGATGGCTAGAATTAAATGCACGCTTAATAGATAGTTTACATGAAGGCTCCATTGAACCACCGCCCAAAATGAATACAGGTGAGCTAATAGCAAAACATGTAAGAAACTTACCCAATGAAGAGGAATTCATTCAATTATCCGAAGAATTAGAAGATTTAAAATTAGCCACATACATTAATATCTTGGCCTATACAGGTATGAGATATAACGAAGTACTTACATGCAAGGTTGGCTGTGCCAATTACAAAGATGATATTTATTACATTACGGCAATTATGACCAAAACCGACAACAGTAAGGTTGAGATGGAATGGTTTTCAAACGCTGAAGTACATGAGTGTGTTGGTATTTACGAAAAATATGTGATCGGTATGCAAGAAAGGGCAAAAGCTGTACTTTCTTCATGCAGAGCCAATATAACAAGTAGTCAAGCACACAATTTGAAAGAAGGGTTAGAAAGAAACCGTCTTTTCGGGGTTTCACATAGTAGCTGTAGTGTTAGTTTTAGCGATGCTGGGCGATTCACAAAATTTGAGGTTAAAAACAGTGAAAACATTGAGCTTTTTGACTTAACTCTAGACGATGATGATATAGCAGAGCTTGAACGCCTTGAATCTAACTACAAAGAAGTTAGAGGAGAGAATAGAGGTGTCCCATACGAAGAAGGCGATACGTTTAGATTAACCGCTCACATGTTTCGACATACGTTGGCCTACTTTGTCATTGCCAATAAATTAGGTGAGCTTGATGATATTAGATATCAATTTAAACATTTAACTAGCCTAATGACGTTTGTTTATACTCGAAGAGCATTTTTGGCCTCAACAACTTTAATTAAAACTACTGAAGAGTTTAATGAGATTTTAATTGACCGTGTTGCAGAAGAGTTAATAGATGAAGCCGAGTCACAATCACTTAAAGGTGGTGCTGGTGAGCAAATTAATAAAACATCTAAAGATCTGATAATAGGTATTACTGATAGTCAAAGTAAAGATTCGACTGTGATTAAGCAGATCCATTTCAGTTCAATTGAAGAACTGAAAAAATTTCTCGTCAAAAATATTAAAAACATACGTGGCTTGCCTACGGGGTACTGCACTGCGGGAGAAGCTTGCAAGATAAAAGGAGCAGGAATCCCTAGTGGCTGTGTGTATTGTGGTAGTAAAATCATTACCAAACGCCACAAGGTCAATTGGCAAGTGATAAAAAAAGATGCGACCCAGAAACTAGAGGCATATGCAGCATCAACCACAGAAGAGCAAGAAGATTACGAGCTATTTGCTATTCACTGGAAAAATAATATAGCAGCAGCTGACTATGTATTAGATGAAGGCAAAGCGCATACAAACCAAGGAGAACAAGCATGAGTAGCGCATATGATGATATAAAACGTGCTTTTGAAGAGATGAAATCTGATGGCAGCAAGATAACCAAAAATGCAGTAGCAACGAGAGCTAAAAGAAATATTGCGAATCTATCTAAAGAAGAAGAAAAATGGGTAAAGTTACGAGAAAGTATTGAAAAAGCTCAATTAACTTGGGAAGAAAAAAATAAAGATAATTTAATAAAACAACTCAGAACAAAGGTAGCCGAACTAAAAAGCAAGCTTGCTAAAGAAAAGCAAAAAAATAATATCGGCACTAAGGAAATCGATAATAAAGATACAAAGTTATTAGTGTTGTTGAGTGAAATGTACGCAGAAATAGATAAGCTCAAACTGATTAATGCCGATTTACAAAATCAACTTCAGCATTCAGGGCAACATACAGAAATAAGAGTGGATACGTCTACTGGTGAAATTATTGAATTAGTTTCAACGAAACAATAGATT
>JGI11762J13096_1000153_pt1 | contig 12561 bp, 9 predicted proteins | sample DeeseametaMP0900_FD_13096 | JGI IMG/M metagenome (IMG submission 13096) | reverse complement strand
AAGTGGCAGCTACCTTTACATTACTTGCGGGGAACTCATGTAAGGTTTTTGCAAATTGCTTTAGTACCACGAGGGCGCGGTCTATTGCAGCTTGGCTTAAGCGAAATTTATCATCTAGTCCATCGGCTAAATAAACGCGTTGTTTTTCTTTGTGCAAAATTTGCAAAGTGCCGTTTACTTCTCGGGCAACCACTAAATGAAAGCTGTTGGAGCCTAAATCAACTGCGGCTATTGAAGGGTGATCATTCATTATAATAAGTGTGTTCCCATTTTTTTAGATAATCGTAAATTGCTATCTGAGAGCGAATTTTTTTACGGTTACCCCTTCTTACATAAGCGTTTTTTTGCTCGCTATCAATAATGCGTGCTTTGGTACGGTCTTTAAATTGTAGCTCTAATATATCAACTATAAGGCGTTTTAACTTAACATCCAAAATAGGAACACCTACTTCAACACGATGATCTAGGTTACGTGTCATCCAATCAGCAGAAGATATAAATACTTTTTCATCGCCATTGTTACCAAATACCATTACGCGAGGATGCTCTAAAAAGCGATCAACAATACTAATTACCTTAATATTATCGCTAAGTTTAGGCACGCCAGGGATGAGCGAGCACATGCCACGTACAATAATTCTAATTTTAACGCCGATTTGACCAGCTAGGTAAAGCCTGTCTACCAGCTCCTTATCGACGAGGTTATTTATTTTTACCGTTATTTTGCCTGGTTTGTTGTTTTTAACATGGTCAATTTCGTTATTGATTAAATTAAGCAGCGTTTCACGGGCATTAATTGGCGAAAGCATTAAGTAGTCAAATTTGAACGGTTTATAACTGCTTTCTATAAATCTAAATACGCTGTCGCTTTCTTCACAAATACCAGTGTGGCGAGTAAATAGGCTAAAGTCAGTGTAAATTTTGGCTGTTTTTTCATGGAAATTGCCTGTGCCAATATGAGCATATTTTACTATTTGGCCTTTTTCTTTACGGTGCACCACACATAATTTGCTGTGCACTTTTAGTGCGGGTATACCAAAAATTACTTTAATACCTGCACTGCTTAGCACCTTTGCCCATTCAATATTATTTTGCTCGTCAAAACGTGCTTTTAGCTCAACCATAACGGTCACTAATTTACCGTTTTGTGCGGCATTAATTAACGATGAAATCAGCCTAGATTTGCTCGCTACACGATAAATATTAACCTTTATTTGCGTAACCTTAGGGTCGAAGGCCGCTTGGCGCACATATTCAAGCACATGATTAAAAGTATGATAGGGGTAATACAGTAAAATATCTTGCTCGCTAATAGCGTCAAATACACTGGCATGTTTATTAAACGCACTACTTTGCAATGCTGGGAGGGGTTTGTTTTCTAAATATTGGCGCCCTACATTAGGAAACGATATAAAGTCTCTAAAATTACGATAACGCCCCCCAGGAATTAACGCATCATGATGCGTGACACCGAGGCGCTTTTTCATCACTTTTAGCATGTTTTCAGGCATGGCTTGATCGTAAACCAATCTTACTGGCTCAGCATAAATACGTTGTTTTAACCCTTTAGACATTTTATCAAGTAAGCCAGCCTCTAGCTCGTCGTCTAGGTTGTACTCTGCATCGCGAGTTAATTTTATTGCATAACCGGCAATGCTTTTATAAGAAAAAAAGCTACTAAATACATCGTTTAAAAAGTAAGTGATGACATCATCAAGCATTACAATGGTTTTATGGCGGCGGGTTTTTTCTGGAGGCAGGTTTATAAAGCGATCAACCCTGTCAGTGGGTACCTCAAGCATTGCGTAATAACTTTTTTCATCACTCATTTCTACAAATAAGTAGGTCATGGTGTCGTTTATATAGGTAGAGAAGTCTTTGTTCTCGTTTAGCAAAATAGGAGAGGTATGTTGAAGAACGTGATCATGAAAGTAATTTTTTAACCAGTTTAAATGAAACTCACTGAGCTCATCGGGGCGACTAACATGAATGTTATGATGGTTTAAGTCGGTTAATACCTGCTGATGTATGTGGTTAAATTTTTTACCTAACTGCAGTACTTTTTTTTGTATCTCACTAAGCAGTATTTCGTCTTCTTCAAAATTAGCATCGGGGAGTTTATTTAATAAAATTCGGCGCTTTACATCAGCAACACGTACTCTAAAAAATTCATCTAAATTATTAGAGAAAATGCCCAAAAAACGCATGCGCTCAATAATCGGGTTATTTTTATCTTTAGCCTCTTGTAGTACACGCTCGTTGAATGACAGCCAGCTTAATTCTTTTGCAAAATATTCAGTTGTTTGAGGGGGCTCTATATGGGCATTCATATCTATTCCGTTATCAGGATATGTTTCAAATTTAATTTGGGGCTGTGTCTGCGATTATGAGGTTTACAATGTAAAAAGCGATAAAAGTAGTAATAATCAGCCCTTTTTACTCAAACATACGCCAGTTAGATGACATAAAAATGACTACCATGTCATTTTTATGTCAACGGCGTTTGGGCTATGCCTCTTCAATATCTACAATTAAATCACTGGTAATCGATTCAAGTGCATCAATAACTTCTTCTTTATTCATACCACTGGGTAAGGTAACAGTCGCTACGGCACTAAAAATAGGCACTCCCCAATTTGGCGCACTTTGTTGCCTTGAGTTTAAGTGAGTAATGCTAGCGCCTTTCTGGCGTATTACACTTGCCAGCTCCTGCACAATGCCTGGGCGGTCATTGCCAGTAATGACAAAATTTATTTGCTCTTTGCTACTTGGCTCTACTTCTGTGTTGCCAGTTTCAATCCGCACGTCGAGTTTAGGTAAGGCATTTAATGCGTTTTGCAATGCTTCAAAGTGCTCTTGCGCTACTTCTACCTGAATAATACCGGCAAAGTGGCCTAGTAAGTGGCTTAAATTACTGCTCAGCCAGTTACCCTTATTTTGCAAGATAACCGATGAAATACTTTCTACTAATCCGGGCCGGTCTTGCCCTAAAATGGTGATCACCAACTGCTTCATAAATAGCTCTCTCTAAGCCTGAAAATGTAAATGCGTAGGCATTAAGTGTTTATAACGTTTCTATCATTGTATTGGGTAATATAAACGCATAAAAACTAATTGTTTATTATTACTTATTTGTGTCTTTATCGTTGAGTTTTTTTAACTTTAGCGCTGCGGTCTGGTTTCGTTATACATAGATTTAGTATTGTCTGCGTTAAATTGTTTGTCCAATAAAAGCACAAATTAGTTCCCATAAGAAGATAAACTCACACTGAATTTATTAACAATTTTATAGCACTTTTGATAATAAGTGTCATTTATGAACCATAACATTTATTTTTTTAATGCTTTGAGCGCTATGCACTTTATTTAAGCATAAAAGTGTTAACAACTAATGCGCCATAAAAGCATAAATTTAGTCATCTCCAGCAGGGCAGTAAAACGCGTTATTAAATAGCTAAATAGGCACTAATTTAGGGTGTTTATATTAAATATTTCCCCTTTTTTGTATCGATTTATGTTGTGGCATATCAGTGAGTAACAATTTAGCAAGCGCTGTTATTAGAAAAAAGGACTGATTTTAAAGCATTTAGGCGGGTATTTATTACATCTGTAACATTACTGTCATCTTGATGAAATATAATTTGTACAACGACAGAATTAAAGGGTGTTTTGATGACTTCCAATCCGAATAAGCCGACTTTAAATACGGATCGAAGCCGTCTATTTAAAGACCGGTTTGCAAAGTGGGGTATTTCCGCAGGCGGAGTAATGGTATTAATAGCATTGTTATTAATATTCTTTTACCTTCTTTATGTAGTACAACCAATTTTTGAATCAGCAAAAGTAGAAAAACGTAACAGTTTTAACGTTGCTAATGCTGAACAAATTGTGGGCTTAGGTGTTGAGGAGCAAACTGAGGTTGCTTTTTTACTCTCTCAGCAAGGAGAGGTAGATTTTTATAGTGTGCAAGATGGCAGCTTTGGTAAAAAGCTTAAAACATTAAGCGCCGAGCTACCTAGTGATGCATCAAGCTTTGCAAACAGTGCGCCGTTTCAGGGGCATTATGCGTTTGGTTTAGAAAATGGCTCAGTGGTGCTGGTAGCACCTAAGTTTTTAGTTACTTTTCCTAACAACGAAAGAAAGCTAACGCCACGTTTAGATTANCCACTTGGCAAAATGGCATTAGAAGTTGACGAGCAAGGTGCTGCCATTAAGCGTTTTGCATTTAGTCATTACGAAGATAAAACAGCCGTGGTTGCTTTAACCGAAGACAAACGCGTTTTATTTAGCAGCTTTGTTGCTGAAGAAAACATGTTTACCGGTGAAGTAGAATGGGTAGTTGAGCGCACTGAGCTTAATATTGAAGGCCGTGTTGATGAGCTTTTAATTTCGCCAGACACCACCCGCACATTTGTACGTTCGGCAAATCAAATTTATGTTTACGATACACGCTACCCAAGCGAAGTAGAGCAAATTCAGCTGCTTTCGGCTAACGAAGAAAGTGCTAACTTAGTGTCTGCACAGCTACTTGCTGGTGCTAACTCACTCATGCTTGCAAACGATAACGGTGAAGTATCGCAGTGGTTTGAAGTCAATACAGACAGCGGCCGTGAGTATCAAAAAATTCGCTCGTTTGAAACAACTAAACAAAGCAAGCTGAACATTTTTACCGAGTTTTATCGTCGAACTTTTTTCACTACGAGCAGTAACGGTGAGTTAGGTGTGTATTACACCACAAGTGAGGCAAAACTTTGGCAAGGTAAAGTAAGTGATGGCGAGATTAAAAACTTTGCTATAGCTCCGCGCTCAAATGCCGCCCTTATTTTAGCCGATAACCAACTAACCGTATTAGAAATTCATAATGAGCACCCAGAGGTTACCTGGTCTGCGCTTTGGCAAGAAGTGTGGTACGAAGGTTACCCTGAGCCTGGTTATATTTGGCAATCTACATCGGCAAGTGATGACTTTGAGTCTAAATTTTCTTTGGTTCCTATTTCGTTTGGTACGTTGAAAGCAGCGCTTTACGCCATGCTATTTGCAGTACCCATTGCGCTTTCTGCCGCTATTTACACCGCTTACTTTATGTCGAGCGAGCTGCGTAAAGTGGTAAAGCCAACGGTAGAAATTATGGAAGCCCTCCCGACTGTAATATTAGGCTTTTTAGCAGGCCTGTGGTTAGCGCCACTTATAGAAGAGCACCTACCTGCTATTGTCGGCCTACTGATTTTATTACCGTTAGGTGTGCTAGCAACAGCACTAGGGTGGACTAAGTTACCAGCGAGTATTCGCCATAAAATCCCTGAAGGGTCGCACTCTATTTTACTTATTCCGGTTGTTCTATTAATTGGTTGGTTCTCGTTCGCGATGAGCGAAACAGTAGAGCTTTGGATGTTTGATGGCAATGTACGTCAATACCTAACCAACGAGCTTGGTATGACGTTTGACCAACGTAATTCATTAGTTGTTGGTATTGCGATGGGCTTTGCCGTTATTCCTACTATATTCTCGATTGCAGAAGATGCCGTATTTAGTGTTCCTAAACACTTATCAAATGGCTCACTAGCACTTGGTGCTACGCAGTGGCAAACGCTAGTACGTGTTGTACTACTTACAGCAAGCCCAGGTATATTCTCTGCCGTGATGATGGGACTTGGCCGCGCAGTAGGCGAAACCATGATTGTATTAATGGCAACAGGTAATACGCCAATTATGGATTGGAGTATTTTCCAAGGTATGCGAACGCTTGCAGCAAACATTGCGGTAGAAATGCCTGAATCAGAAGTAGGCAGCTCGCACTATAGAATATTATTCTTAGCAGCATTTGTACTATTCATATTCACCTTTATTTTCAACACAGTGGCTGAGTTTGTTCGTCAGCAACTGCGTGAAAAATACAGCTCAATGTAAGTGGAGAGACACGACATGGTAAAGCAGTGGTTTAAGTCTGGTTCTCCTTGGATTTGGATGACAGGTGGTGCGGTAAGTATCAGCTTAATTTCAGTTCTCGGTTTATTAGCAATGATAGCTTGGAAGGGATTAAGCTTTTTCTGGCCATCAGAGGTAGTTCAATTTGAGCTAGAAGGGTCTATTTCAAAACAAACCATCATTGGTGAAGTTTACGACCGAGAACTTGTGCCTACAGCGCGTTTAGCTGCAACAGGTATTGATGTATCAGATTTTAATAAAGACGAAGTTGAGCGTTTACTTATAAAAACAGGTAACCGCGAATATGTAGATTTAGATTTTCGTTGGATATTAGAAACCGATATTACTGAGCAAAGTACACCGGCTACGCTTGCTGTATTTGAGCGCAGTAAAAACGGTAACTTTTATGGCTACATAGAAGGTGTAATTAAAGATGGAAAGCCGGTTACTGGCGATAAAATCGAAACCTTACATGAGCTAGTAGAGCGTGCGGTTGATTTAAACGACGAAGCGCTTGATTTACAAAATGGCGACATCGGTCATATCAACTACGAATTAGAGCGTCTTCGCTTACAAGAAAAAGCGTACCTACTTGATGACGAACTAACCGATGAGCGTGTTGCTGAGCTTGCTCAAGCACGTGCCGAGTTACGTAACGAATACGCAGTACTTGAAAAAGAGTTATTTGCACTGCGTAAAAAAGCCAAACGTGACCAAGTTTTAGTTAAGGACATGCGTGGTGAAGTAGTCACCATTCCACTGTATCAAGTGCTTGATGTTTGGTTGCCTAACGACATGGGCTTTTTCTCAAAATTAGGTCATTACTTTGTGCAACTGGGTAAGTTTGTATCAGACGACCCACGTGAAGCAAACACCGAAGGCGGCGTATTCCCTGCTATATTCGGTACAGTATTTATGGTAATGCTAATGGCCGTTATTGTGACCCCATTTGGTGTTGTAGCTGCAATTTACTTACATGAATACGCAGCTAAAAATGCAGTAACTAAGATGATTCGTATTGCGGTAATTAACCTTGCCGGTGTACCGTCTATTGTTTACGGTGTATTTGGCTTAGGCTTTTTTGTTTACATGTTAGGTGGTAGCCTTGACCAACTGTTTTACCCAGAAGCTGCGCCTACGCCAGTATTTGGCACGCCGGGTGTTATGTGGTCTGCGCTTACATTAGCTATTCTTACATTACCGGTTGTTATTGTATCAACCGAGGAAGGTTTATCGCGTATTCCTAGTACAGTGCGTGATGGTTCATTAGCGCTTGGTGCAACCAAAGTAGAAACCTTGTGGCGTATTATTATTCCTATGGCAAGCCCAGCAATTATGACAGGTTTAATACTTGCTGTTGCTCGAGCGGCCGGTGAAGTTGCGCCGTTAATGCTCGTAGGTGTGGTAAAAATGGCCCCTACGTTACCACTTGATGGCAACTTCCCTTATTTTCACTTAGATAGAAAGTTCATGCACTTAGGCTTTCATATTTATGATGTGGGCTTTCAAAGCCCTAATGTTGAAGCGGCACGCCCGCTGGTATACGCAACGGCCTTCTTATTAGTGTCGGTGATTATTACCCTCAACATAACAGCGATAGGCATACGTAACCATTTACGTGAAAAATTCAGATCGCTTGAACACTAATTAGTAAAGAATTATAGGTAACAAACATGATTACAGTCGCTCCACAAGTAAACCAAGCTAACAAAAGCTTGAAGTTAGACTTAGAAAACTTAACTGATGACCAAAAAGCGTTAGAGATTAAGGACCTTGATCTTTACTATGGTGAAAAGCAAGCGCTTAGCAAAGTAAATATGAATATCCCGAAAGGCCAAGTTACGGCGTTTATCGGCCCGTCTGGTTGTGGTAAATCAACGCTATTGCGTTGTATTAACCGCATGAACGATTTAGTTGATGTGTGTCGTATTGAAGGTGAAATATTGCTTCACGGCCAAAATATTTACGATAAAAGTGTAGATGTAGCCGCGCTTCGTCGTAACGTGGGTATGGTGTTTCAGCGTCCTAACCCATTTCCTAAATCAATTTATGAAAATGTGGTTTATGGCCTACGCTTACAAGGTATTAAAGAAAAGCGTAAGCTAGATGAAGTGGTAGAACAATCACTTCGCGGTGCGGCTTTATGGGATGAAGTAAAAGACAGATTACACGATAGCGCATTTGGTCTATCGGGTGGTCAGCAACAGCGTTTAGTTATTGCCCGTTCAATTGCGATTGAGCCTGAAGTACTATTACTTGATGAACCAACATCGGCACTTGATCCAATTTCTACTTTGGTTATTGAAGAGCTAATTAACGATTTAAAGAACAAATTTACCGTTGTTATTGTGACACATAACATGCAACAAGCAGCGCGTGTATCTGATCAAACGGCCTTTATGTACATGGGCGAGTTGATTGAATACTCAGACACAAATACCTTATTTACAACGCCAAGCAAAAAGAAAACGGAAGACTACATTACAGGCCGTTACGGCTAGTCGTATACGTTTTAGTGTTGTAAACGAATTTAAGAGAAGGTAATTATGGAACATAATATAAATAAGCATATTTCTGGGCGCTTTAACCAAGAGCTAGAAAATGTTCGTAACCATGTACTTAACATGGGTGGCCTAGTTGAGCAGCAGCTAAGCAGTGCATTAGATGCAGTAAGTCGCAATGATGCTGAACTGGCACAAAAAGTACGCCAGAACGATTACAAAGTAAATGCGATGGAAGTTAGCATTGATGATGAATGTACGCGCATCATTGCTCGTCGTCAGCCTGCAGCGAGCGATTTACGCTTAGTAATAGCCATTGCAAAAACGATTGCCGATTTAGAGCGCATTGGCGATGAAGCAGAGCGCATTGCTAAAGTGGCTTTGGATTCATTTACTAAAGATCAGCAAGATTTATTAGTGAATATTGAAAACATGGGTCGCCAAGTTTTAAAAATGCTACACGATGTACTTGATGCGTTTGCGCGCATGGATGTACAACGTGCCTTTGAAGTACATAAAGAAGATGCAAAAGTTGACCGTGAATATGAAGCAATCACGCGTCAAATTATGACTTACATGATGGAAGACCCACGCTCAATTCCTAAAATTATGGATTTAGTGTGGTCTGTACGTTCATTAGAGCGTATTGGCGACCGTTGCCAAAATATTGCGGAATACATTATTTATTTTGTTAACGGTAAAGATATTCGTCATACATCTCAAGAAGATATAGAAAAATCGTTGTAGGTTTTTATCTATCATTCTTTTTTATTAAAGCGGCTTAGTGCCGCTTTATGCATTGTTAGCCATGATGAAATAATAAAAAGCGTTCACAATCGCGGCTAATACTGTAAAATTCATGCTGCAAAGCATATCAATTTGATTAAAGGGTCAGTTATGCCTACAAACGCGTTTTTAGGAGTATTTGCAAAATCTCCTATCAAACCAATGGAAGAACACATCAAGAAGGTTCATCAAGCAAGTAAAGCCTTGATACCTTTTTTTAATCACGTATTTAAAGAAGAGTGGCAGCAAGCAGAAGAGCTTCGCTTAACTATTCGTAATTTAGAGCGTGAAGCTGATGATATGAAAAGAGATATACGCTTACAATTACCGCGTGGTTTATTCATGCCGGTAGAGCGTACAGATCTGCTCGAACTCGTAACTCAACAAGATAAAATAGCAAATAAGGCTAAAGACATTGCAGGGCGCGTAATTGGCCGTGAAATGACAATTCCTAGCGCTATGCAAGCAGACTTTTTAGCTTATCTAACACGTTGTGTTGATGCGACTAAACAAGCATCAAAAGCAATTAATGAGTTAGAAGAATTGTTAGAAACGGGCTTTAAAGGTCGCGAGGTGACTTTAGTAGAAAAAATGCTCGTAGAATTGGATGCCATAGAACAAGACACGGATGAAATGCAAATTAAAGTACGCCGCCAACTACGCGATGTAGAAAGCGAGCTAAACCCAATTGATGTTATGTTTTTATACAAAATAATTGAATGGGTTGGCGAACTTGCAGATATTGCAGAGCGCGTAGGATCACGTCTTGAGCTGATGCTAGCTCGTTAATTTATAAAAATCAGTTCAAACGAAAGATTAAGGTTACACAATGGATATCATTGCATCTTACGGCACGGTATTAGTTTTAATTGCCGCAGCAGTCGGCTTTTTTATGGCTTATGGTATTGGCGCGAACGACGTTGCTAATGCGATGGGTACTTCGGTAGGTTCAAAAGCGTTAACAATTAAACAAGCAATTATTATTGCTATGATTTTTGAATTTGCTGGTGCTTACTTAGCAGGTGGTGAGGTTACATCAACAATCCGTAAAGGTATTATTGATGCTGCGCCTTTTGCTGCTCTCCCTGATTTAATGGTTTTAGGTATGATCTCTGCACTTTTTGCAGCAGGTACTTGGCTATTAATTGCCTCATTTTTAGGTTGGCCTGTTTCAACAACTCACTCAATTATTGGTGCAATCATTGGTTTTGCATTAGTTGCAGTGGGTACAGAGGCTATTCAATGGAATAAAGTAGGTGGTATTGTAGGTAGCTGGATTATTACACCTGCTATTTCGGGCTTTATTGCTTACTTAATCTTTATGAGTGCGCAAAAGCTGATTTTTGATACTGATGCACCACTTAAAAACGCAAAACGCTTTGTACCTTTGTACATGGGTTTAGCGGGCTTTATTATGGCGCTAGTAACAATCAAAAAAGGCTTAAAGCATATAGGTATTAACCTAGGCGCTACTGAAGGTTATTTAATTGCGATCGCAATTGCTGTGATTGTAGCTATTATTGGTAAAATTGCGATTTCACGTTTAAATATCGACCCTAAAGCCGATAAACAAATGCAATTTAATAACGTAGAAAAAGTATTTGCGGTATTAATGGTATTAACAGCGTGTTGTATGGCGTTTGCGCATGGCTCAAACGATGTAGCGAATGCAATTGGGCCACTTGCTGCGGTTGTGAACATTGTTGAAAGCAACGGTGAAATTGCTAAAAAAGCGGCTATTGCTTGGTGGATTTTACCACTAGGTGGTTTTGGTATTGTTGCCGGTCTTGCTATTTTAGGTAAAAAGGTAATTAAAACGATAGGTGAAGGTATTACTCACTTAACGCCTAGCCGTGGTTTTGCTGCCGAATTAGCTGCTGCGTCTACCGTTGTTATTGCATCAGGTACAGGTATGCCAATTTCTACTACACAAACCTTAGTTGGTGCGGTATTAGGTGTAGGTATGGCACGTGGTATTGCTGCACTTAACATGGGTGTTATCAGAAACATTGTAGTTTCTTGGGTAATTACATTGCCAGTTGGCGCTGCCCTTGCTATTGTTATTTTCTACGTACTAAGAACCGCGTTTGGGGTTTAACAAAAAAGTACTCAAAGACTTTTAGCTTGAAAAGATCTCAACGCCCTAGGTGTTGGGGTCTTTTTATTTGTGGAAAGAAAAAATGACCAACCTACCAAGTATTAAACAGCTACAGTATTTATTAGCTGTACATCAGCACCAGCATTTTGGCCGTGCAGCAAGTGCGTGCTTTATTGGGCAATCTACTTTAAGCAGTGCAATTCAAAACCTTGAAGAAACACTCGGTTGTCAGCTAATTGAGCGAGAAAATCGCAGCCTTATGTTTACCAGTATTGGTGAAGAGGTCGTTGAGCGCTCTCGTAAAATTATTAATGATACAATTAGTTTAAAAGAGCTAACCAAAAGCTTTTTAACGCCACTCAGTGGTAAGTTAGTGGTAGGGGTTATACCCACTATCGCCAGCTTTATAGCGGCGCCTTTGTATCACTTTTGTAAGCAAACCTTTTGTGATTTAGAGTTGGTACTTGTTGAAGATACCAGCGACAAGTTATTAGATAAGCTTGAACACGGCCATATTGATTTAGCCTTATTAGCCTTACCATACCAAACGGAGAAGTTTCATACTCAAGTATTGGCTAAAGATCACTTTAGTTTAGTGCACCATAAAGATTACAGCCCTGCTAAAGGCGTTGAAGACTTTAACTTGTTACCCGATGCTAGTGTGTTTTTATTAGAGCGAGAGCATTGTATGACGGGGCATGCATTGAGTGCGTGCCACTTAAACCGCTCAAGCTGTATTAACCCTTTTGAAGCTGCAAGCTTACATACCTTATTAAGCATGGTAGAGCATCAGTTAGGGGTTACATTTTTACCGCAAATGGCGATCAATGCGGGCATTCTTAAAGATAAAAACATGATAGCAACCCCATCGCAAGGCGATGCCTACAGAGATATAGGCATACTGTGGCGTAAAACTACAGGAAGAATTCGCGACTTTAAGTTATTCAGCCAACAGCTAGAAGTGTTTTTGGCTCGCCAATGTAGCTTAGACTTTGAGAGTTAAGCCTATTTACCTTAAGGTTAAAGTGCAGCAGTAATATGTTGCTTTAGGTAAATAGGGTCTATGCAATGTGGTTATTGGCCACTATTAAGCACTCGCGTAGCATAAACAAAACAGCAGCCTACAAGGGCTGCTGTTTGCTATGTGTTTGGCTTTCAAAGGGTTCGAGTTCGGGTAGAAAAAGCAAGTAAATCCAAACCACTACATTAAAATACGGGAGTAGGCCTAAAGTAGCGAATACGCCTACTGGG
>JGI11762J13096_1000092_pt1 | contig 16843 bp, 22 predicted proteins | sample DeeseametaMP0900_FD_13096 | JGI IMG/M metagenome (IMG submission 13096) | reverse complement strand
TCGGCTAATACCGAGCCCCGCCCTTCGGTTTCGAAGGACCTGGCCAATTGAGCTGCCAAACCGATCAACATGGGCCTCGGAAACACACCCTCCCCCGCCGATGCACCTCGGCAGGGGGTCTTGGTTCGGCAGCGAGCTACGGGTCCAGCTTGGGACACGCAGATCCGTGGGAGGGAAATGGGGCTCTCGGATCGGGTCATCGCAGCCCGGCATCGTCGACAGATAGTGGGTTCAATGCCCCCCGGCACTGGCGGCTGGGGAGGCGTGCTTTTGCACTGCGGCTGCTCGGCTTCCTTCTCAGATGGGTAATACAACCGAACTGACGAATTCATTGCGTATCCAGGCAATGAACACACCCCACACCCCCGTCAGCAGGGCGACACCGACGGCGATCATGATCACTCCGCCTGCCACTTTGATTCTCTGCGAGTTCCGCCGTAGCCAGCCGACACCGCGCATCGCCGAACTCGAGCCGAACGCGAGGACCACGAACGGTAGACCGAGTCCCAGACAGTAGGCGACGATGAGAGTGACGCCGCGCGCTGCGGTTGCGCCTTCAGTGCCAGCGGCAACGGACAACACCCCGGCGAGGGTGGGGCCAAGGCACGGCGTCCAGCCGAGCGCGAACACGCCACCGAGCAGCGGCGCTCCAGCAAGAGACGAGATGCGTTGCGGCGCGAATCGAGTGTCGCGCTGGAATGCGGGAATGAACCCGATGAACGTCAAGCCCATGATGATCGTGATGACACCGCCGACCTGCTGGAGCACCTGTTCGTTGATGCGCAGGGTGCCGATGACCCCGAAAATCGAGGCGGTGGCGAGGACGAAGACAATGGTGAAGCCGACGACGAACAACCCCGCGGCGCCTGCCACGCGCCAGCGGCTTGCCAGCTTCGACGGTGCTCCACTAGTCGAGGCGGCGGCGATCGGCGGCGCGTCGGCACCTGCGATGCCCGCCAGGTATGACAGGTAGCCCGGCACCAGTGGCACAACGCACGGTGATGCGAACGAGACTAGCCCGGCGAGCATGCATGCGGCGATCGCAAGCACCAGCGGTCCGCTCGATGCCGCATTCTGGAACGTCGAGCCGACGCCTTGGGCAAGAAGAATAGTCATTCGGCTGCTATCCGTTCGACGACAGGGAGGAGGTCTTCGGTGAGAAGGGCACGCATGAAGACCGCCGCTACCCGGTGCTCTCGATCGAGTACCAGCGTCGAGGGAATCACGCTGGTTGGGTAGTTCCCGCCAAGTGCGATCAGCGTCCGCATCGCGGGGTCGTAGATCGAGGGGTAGGAGACCTTGTTGTCGACAACGAAGTCTTGGGCTTTGTCTTTCTGCGGATCTCGGACGTTAATGCCGAGGAACTGCACTCCGCTGTCTTTGGTGGTTTCGAAGACTTCTTCGAGGTCGTCGGCTTCGCCGCGGCAGGGGCCGCACCATTGGCCCCAGAGGTTGATGACGACGACCTCGCCGTCGTAGTCCGACAGTGCGGTGTTCTTGCCCTCCTCCATCAGATCGGGTCCGGCGAGTTCACCTATGGTTCCGCGCATTTCGGGGGGATCGTAGAAGATGTCGGTTTGGCCACCGGGTGCCACGAAATCGAAGCTACCTCCGGAGGACACGGCGTCGGCGCCTGCGGAACATCCGGAGACCAGGAGTACAACGGCAAGGATGGATGCCGTTACCGCGGCGGGCAGCCTGCTCTGTTCGCATGTCCGAGCCCCCGTAGGGCGGCCGAGTCTCATGAAGTCGAGTCCTTTGCTGCAGTGCGGATCTGGTCCGATGTCTCGAACACCGTGGGATCGGTGACGCGGTCGATGCCCCAGTCTGGGCCGGCGATGAAGCTCAGGGCACTGTGACCTCCCGCTCCGGAATGCACTACGGACACAAGGCAGTCAGTTGATTCGGATCGTGGTCGTGGCTCCTGGATCCTGGTCCGGTCGATACCCGGTCGGCAACACCGGCCGGGTCGACGCGGGATTGACGAGGCCGGTGCCGCATGACCTCGCCGAAGCACACGGCGGCGGCTAGCAGGCGACATCAGTTCAAACCAGCGTACGAGTGCAGTCCGGAGACCACCATGTTGATGATGAACAGGTTGAACAGCATGGCCACGAATCCGGCGATGTTTATCCACGCGGCCCGGGTGTCACGCCACCCGCTGGTGGCCCGGGCGTGCAGGTATGCGGCGTAGATGATCCACGCGATGAATGAGACCGTCTCTTTCGGGTCCCAGCCCCAGAACCGGCCCCACGCGGCCTCGGCCCAGATCGCGCCGAGGATGACACCGATTCCGAACAGCGGAAACGCGAAGATCGTGGTCTTGTACGCCAGCACGTCGAGCGACTGCGCCGAGGGGAGACGGGCGACGACCTGGCCCACTCTGCTGTCGGCGACGGCGCTGTTGAGATATCGGATCCGGATCAGGAACAGCGTGCTTGCTGCACCGGAGATCAGGAACACCCCGCTGCCGAGCGAAACGATGGAGACGTGCACGGGGAGCCAATACGACTGCAAGGCTGGTACGACCGGTGCCGCGTTGGCATAGAGCACAGTTCCGGCAATGAAGAGCAGGATCAAGGTCGGCACGAGGACGAACACCCACAGTGTGCGCAGTTGCTCCGAGCGCAGCACGATCAGTCCGGCAAGTATGCCGGCCGCGCAGGTGACGGAGACGAATTCGTACATGTTGCCCCACGGCGGGCGGCCCGTGGCGATCCCGCGCAGGACGATCGACCCGACATGCAAAGTGAGTGCGAGCATCACCAGGGCGAGCCCCGTGCGGCCCAGCCGTTCGGACGGGGCTCTTCGCTCGGGGACCGGCACGTATCCCGGTGTCGATGATGTCGCTGTGACCAGTTGCCGATGCAGACTCGCGGCCCGGCTCAAAGTCGCTGTTCGCGTCGTTGCGAGTTGCGCGATGAACAGGATCGCGGCGAGAAGGTAGACCACGAAGGCGGTCTCAAAACTGATGTCGCTCCAGCGGGCGAGGTTGTCATCGATCGGCATGGCGCTACACCGTTTCTGTATCGAGGGTCTCGGAGTGGGTCTTTGTACGCGTCGTCCAGATTTCGGTGCGGAGGGTCTCGAATTCGGGCCCCCATCCGGCGTGATCGGTACGGGCGAGCCCGCCCATCTCCACGCTCGATCGGCCTGCTTCGGCCGGGAGTACACGGAACCAGACTCGACGTCGCTTGATCACCAGCGAGACCAACAGTCCGGTCATCATCGTGATCGCGAACACGAGCACCCACAACTGCGCGGGGTCGTATCCGACCTGCAGGTTGGCGAACTCCTTGGCACCGTCGAATCGAATGTTGGTGCCGTCGGTGAGGGTCGTCGATTCACCGGGACGCAGGTTCACCCGATCCTGCTTCACGAGTCGACCCTGGTTGATCATCTCCTGGTTCAGAGTGAAGATCGACTGGGGGATGCCGGTGTCGAGGCCGGTATCACCTTTGTAGATATCCACTGCCACAGCAGGATCAACCAATTCCGGGAAGCGTGAGGAGAGCAGGGTTCCGTTGAATTGCGCCGTGGGAGCGAAGAGGCCTTCGATGGCGATCTGGCCGCGGCGTCGCTCATCGGCAGTGGCGTATGTCCCGCCCGGAGGATCGAAACGCAACGCCCCGCTGCTCAGGAACGTGGTGGCGTCGTCGGGCCGGAACTGCAGGGCCTCGGTTCGACTCTGACCGTCGGGGAAGGTCACAGTGAATTCGGGGGCGTAACCGTGCCCGGTGAGGTAAATGCGTTCGTCTCCGAGCCGGAGGGGCTCATTGACCTTGAGCTGATAGTCGCGCCAGGTGCCGGCGGCGATATCGTCGGCGGACTGGTACGAGATGTTCGAAGTGAACATCTCTGCCTGGCCGTTCTCAAGGTAGTCGGCGTTGAAGTCCTTGACTCTGATGCAGAACGGCTCCAGCCCGGTTCCATCGGTGCTGTTTCCGGCACGGAAAGAGTCATAAATGGCGGGCGAGGTGTTGCAAAAACCGGGCCCGTTATCGGCGATGACGATGACCGACCCTTCGTAACCGAAGAGCTTACCGATGGCAATGGCAGCTAGAAGACCGATCAGCGAGAAATGAAAAAGCAGGTTTCCCGCTTCGCGTGTGTAACCCTTCTCGGCGGAGAGGGTGAGTACTCCATCAGGCTCGGGCCGAACGGCGGTACGCCACCCTCTCAAGTGGGGCGCGATGTCGGCGATGACGGTTTTCGGACTGCCGTCGAGAGCGCCCGAATGACGCAACGGTAGTCGCGAAAGATTGCGCGGCACTCGAACGGGCTGTGCGCGAAGGGCTTTGCCATGTTCGATCATTCTGGGAGTCAGGCAGCCGATCAACGACACGAACAGTAGGACGTAGATGGCGGTGAACCAGAAGCTTCCGAATACGTCGAACAATTCCAGCGTGTCCATGACGGGCCCGAGAGCCGGACGCGCTGCGATGTAGGAATCGACGGCCTGGGTGTTGAGATTACGCTGTGGCAGCAGTGCGCCAGGGATTGCTGCGATGGCGAGCAGGAACAGCAGCACCAGTGCCGTTCGCATCGAGGTCAGTTGCCGCCACCTGTTGCGCACCGCAGCGATTGCTCTGCGTAACCGTCCCTGCGATGTGAGCGCCGAGGGTTGATCAGCTGTCACCGCGCTACACCCTTTCGACGATTGCATCTCAATTACTACGCAACATAGTAGTTGATGGGCCGTGTGTCGTTGTGCGCGGTCGTCGCCTGGGCGAGAGGTTAAGTGCTGCAACCACAAACATGGTAGTACTTAGTCCATCCGGAACGCTGCCGGCTGCGGTTCGGGATTGGCCGCTTTCGGCCCCCCCGGTAGGCGCGGATCGGTTCTTTTACTCATGCTGTCCAAGCGCGTTTCATCCCGCGGAGTAATATCTGTGCGGTGAGATCAGGCACACTTGCACTGGCTGTTCTGCGTGCCGAGTACGGAGCGGCGCGGTTCCCTCTGCAGTTGATTGAGGATGTCGCGATGTCCCAACTCGATGAGTGAGCGCCACTACGACTGGCCTACGAGGATGTACTGGTCACCCTGGATCGCGCCGCGCACCTGCTCGATGACGGGCCCACCGCCGTCCGGGTCATCACGGCCCTGCGCCAACGTCGAACCCAACAACGCCTGGCAGTTGAGGGCGCGGCCCGCATGGAACGCTGGAGGCGGCACCGCGCACGGTTTCGTCGCCAGCGCGGGTAGGCGGCGACACATTTGACCCAGCCGAAAGGACGAAAATCAAGGCAATCGATGCTGGGCGTGTGTGCCGCCTCTGCGACTAGACGTCTACGTCTGGTTCGAAGCCGCATCAGAAATCGTGTCCGTCACCGCCCCCGGACTGCCCGCAGCCCAGACAACGACTATTGAGCAGCACGGAAGGCCACTGCCGTCGACCATAAACATCCATCTGCACGCGCGGGCCGCGCGTGAGCGAGGAGTCCCGGCCCAGTGCCGCAGGCCTGAAGTCACCGCTCTGCTGTAGCGCATAGATCGAAGTAAAGCCTAGCTAATCTCGGTCGTCGGTGCCGATCACCTGCCCACCACGCAGCAGGACGCCGGCCGCGGTGGCGATCTCGGATTTATCGTTGTCCTGCAGCATCATCTCAGGCCGTCTGCAGCCCCCCAACCGGTTTCGGACGGCATTTCGCGCGCACTCCCGGCTATGTGGTCTCGACCGGGATGATGATCGCAAGAATGACGCCGATGTCCGCATAACTTATTCGCCGATTACTCGGTCTATACCAAATCGCAAGAAGTGCGAACTCGAACACCATCCCAATGAGGAGTGTCGGCTGGCGCATACTTGGGAGTCGGTGGCACGTAGTTGGGACTACGAGACCTCTCATGTCGCGGAACTCCCGAACTGACTGTCAATCCAGTTGCTCGCCAGAGTTGGACGACGGCCACTCCCAGCCTCAATGGCATTGTAAGCGTGCCATTCTCGCGGACTCGGCACAGGTCAGCAAGTTCCAGTACGTGCCATTGCTCCCAGATGTGTTGTCATCTGACAGCGGCGCGTGGGTGCCCAGAGGTCTACAGCCGCAAGTTCGGTCACCGATCGCCGCGCGTATTGATCGTCCCTGGTGTCACCCACAGACCACTGCGCAGCCCCGACAATACCGAACCGCTCAGCATCAATGCCACAAGGCGATTGTCCGGGGTGGGTAGCGACCAACCACGGCCGAGCTGAGCACGGTAATGGCGATTGCTGTTACCGCAGGAACGCAGCACAACATTCGGATCTGCTATTTTCGTCCTGTGTATCCGATTCGGTTGAGCGAGCGTATTCGCCGAATTCTGCTCTGGTCCATCATGGCGGCCACGGCATTGGCGGTGCTGATGATGCTGCAGGTCGCACACACCACCGCAGAGCCTGGCCACGCTCCGCTGGCCGTAGTCATCGAGAGCATCCCTGAAATCGAGCACATGTCGGCGCCGGAGCAGGACGAGGGGATCGGCGGTAACGCGTCCGGTCATCACGACACTCACGGATCCCTGCTCGGGTCCGTCCACATGGCGGTGGCGATCCTTGCGCTAGGGCTGGCAATGTTGCTGCGCCGGACCGGATGGACTGTGCTGCTGCACCAGCTCCGTGGTCTACAGGCGCCTAAATTGTCGCCTACTGAGAGGTCGGTCTCCCCCCCTGCGCCGGTGTCCGTGCTCGATGCGGGATGCCTTCTGAGGGTGTGAGAGGTCTGCGTTTGCGCAGATCGGTCCACACTTCCTCTCGCGCACCACCTCCACTGTGATTGCGCGAGCCTGCCTCATCGAGGACAAAGTCATGCCCATCTTCTTCAACGCTTCATCGGCCACGCTGCACAGTCGCTCCCCACATTCCATGCTCGCAGCGCCTCCGCCAGGAATAGCGGTCGTCCTCCGCGAGTCCGGACTGCACGATCTACCGCAGAGCGCGCAGTTGCATCTCGACGAACTTCCGATCGGCCTTTTCCCCGAGCTCGGAGCACGGTTCCTGCGCCGGTGGCACCGCAGCTTCGTAAGCCGACGACATACGATCGCTCTCGTCGCGACCGATAGCGAGGGTGCCGTAGTTGGATTCCTCCTCGGCACCCTCGATCACCGTGCACATATCGCTGATCTGCTGCGCGAGCGGATGACCGTGCTGTCGCTAGCTGCACGCGCCGGTGCGGCGATGGCAGTCCGGCCACGCACTGCGGTGCGGTTCGTTCGTACGCGTCTTCGCCCCTGGTGCCGAGCGGTGGCGCGCTCTTGTCCCATTCCACTGTTGAACGGCGAAACCGTGACGCCCCCGGCTGACCGTGTCGCCGTCGTTGTTGCGATAGCGGTGAGCCCTCGGGTGCGAGGGATCGGAGTGGGTGCACAGTTGCTCGACTGGTTCGAATCCGACTCTGCGCGCGCAGGTGCGCGCTGCGCCGAATTGTCCACCGACCTCGGGGTGGCCGACAGTGCAGGCGGCTTCTACGAACACCTCGGATGGCAGAAAGGCGGAAAGCGTCTCGATCGGGACGGACGTACCATGCAGACCTACAGACGAGATCTGAACGGCCGCCACGGCAGAGCGTCACCCCCCTCTTCGCCAACCTCAACCCCGATGCCCACGGGCAATGACTCGTCCACAGAGACGAGCAAATGATGCCGAGTACCCGACGAACGGTGTTCGGGCTCGTGGGATGTACTGCGCTCGCAGGCGTACTGCTTGCAGGGGTGTTGTTCCCCATTGCCGGTGGCCTGGGATATGTCTCGAACCGCGCTGCCGATACCGTCGACAACGTTTCCGGCGAACTCATCGAGGGGGTCGTTCCCGCCATCTCGACAATGACGGACTTGGCAGGCAATCCGATCGCATGGCTGTATGAGCAACGCCGTTTCGAGGTGCCAAGCACGAAGATCTCCAACGAGATGAAGCTTGCGATCGTCTCCGTCGAAGACCGACGTTTCGCAGAACACCAGGGCGTGGACTGGCAGGGAACGTTGCGAGCGTTCCTGACCAACACCACCAGCGGCCAGGTCGAGCAGGGCGCATCGACACTTGATCAGCAATACGTGAAGAACTATCAATTGCTGGTCGTCGCCGACACCGACGCCGAGCGGCGTGCCGCGATCGAAACGACGCCGGCTCGCAAGATCCGCGAAATCCGCATGGCGTTGTCCTTGGACAAAGAATTGACCAAGGACGAGATATTGACCCGCTATCTGAACCTGGTGCCGTTCGGCAACGCCTCGTTCGGGATTCAAGACGCCGCGCAGACCTACTTCGGTGTCGACGCCAGCGAGTTGACGGTGACACAAGCAGCGATGCTGGCGGGGATGGTCCAATCCAGCTCCGCACTGAACCCATACATTAACCCAGACGATGTGATTGCACGCCGAAATATCGTACTGGACACCATGATCGACACCATCCCAAACCGAGCCGCGGAATTCGAGGCCGCAAAAGCTGAGCCATTGGGCGTGCTGGACGAGCCCAACACCCTCCCACGTGGTTGCATCGCGGCGGGCGACCGAGGGTTTTTCTGCGACTACGCACTCCAGTATCTCGAGGACGCCGGTATCAGCCGCGATCAGATCGACGAGGGCGGCTATCTGATCAGAACGACCCTGGACCCGGCGGTGCAGAACTCGACCCAGGCCGCACTGACCGCGAACACTGATCCCGACCTCGACGGTGTCGCCACCGTGATGAACGTCGTCGCACCCGGGCAGGACCAACACCGCATTCTCGCCATGGGCAGTAGTCGCACCTACGGACTCGATGCCGATGCCGACGAAACGGTTCAGCCGCAACCGTATTCACTTGTCGGCAATGGCGCCGGGTCGATTTTCAAGATATTCACCACTGCCGCCGCGATGGAACGCGGACTCGGCACCAACGCCACACTGCAGGTTCCCCGGCGCGTGGAGGTCAGGGGGTTGGGCGACGGCGGCGCGCGTAACTGCCCGGCGGGTGCTTACTGCGTGGAGAATGTCGGAAACTATCCACCGTCGCTGACGGTCACCGATGCATTGGCGCAGTCACCGAACACGGCGTTCGTGAAGTTGCTCGAGTCCGTCGGTGTCACACCGACAGTCGACATGGCTGTACGGCTAGGGCTTCGCTCCTACACCCTTCCCGGCTCGTCCGGCTTCGGCGAGCAGAGTATGGCGGACCTTCAAAAGAAACAAAGTCTCGGCTCGTTCACGCTCGGACCTACCTGGGTCAACCCGCTCGAGCTGTCCAACGTCGCAGCTACCCTCGCCTCGGGAGGGACATGGTGCCCACCGAACCCGATCGACTCCGTCTACGACCGCGAGGGTGTACCTGTACCGGTCACACAACAAGCGTGCGAGCAGGTCGTCGAACCCGGTCTGGCCACCACACTCGCCAACGCGATGAGCAAGGACGATCAACCCGGAGGAACCTCGGCATCTGCGGCCCGGTCTGTGGGCTGGACGCTGCCGATGTCCGGGAAAACCGGCACCACCGAATCCAACCGATCCTCTGGCTTCCTCGGCTTCACCAACCGCTACGCCGCCGCCGTCTACACCTACGGCGACTCACCGACACCCGGCCAGATCTGCTCCTTCCCACTGCGCCCCTGCAGCTCCGGGAACCTCTACGGCGGCAACGAACCCGCACGGACCTGGTACGACGCGATGGACCCAATCGCCACGAACTTCGGCCCCATCGAACTGCCACCGGTCGACGACAAATACGTCCGCGGCTCCGCCAACGGACAAGTACCCCAGGTCAGCGGCATGAGCCAATCCTCGGCCACATCGAGATTGGAAGCAGCAGGATTCGAGGTGAACGTCGCCACCACCACCAGTCAGGGCGCCCGCGGTACCGCTACCGGCACATCCCCATCAGGGGCTGCGATCCCGGGATCGCTGATCACGCTGTACATCAGTGACGGCTCCGCCGCCCCCGACCGCACACCCACACCAGCGCCGCCCAGTATCGACATCCCCGCCCTGCCGCTATCACCGCCGCGGTGATCACCCGCGGCACTCACCTTCGAGACCCCCGCGCACGAAAGGAACGCCATCACAGTCAGCCGTCGACAACTGCTCACAGCCGCAGCGGTCCTGCCACTCGCAGCCGGCTGCACCACCGACACCACCGACACCACCGACACCACCGACAGACAATCCCCCAGCCTCGCACCGAGCAGTCGATCATCGGCCCCGGTGAATCCAGGGCGGTGGATGCCGACAGCCGGCGAAGTAATGCCCGAGATCAAACGCGCAGCGACGAGCTTCCTCGAAGCCGGTGGCAGCTGGAGCGAGGGAGGAGGAGTACTCGACAGCTTGCGCACCGCCGGGGTATCGCTCGAAGCCGCGGCGACGGCATCACTGCTTCAACCCGGCGATGCCCTCGCCAGCACCCTGCGAGTGGTGTATCCGCAGTATGCCGGAATCGGTGCAGACCGTGCCGCAGTGATTGTGCTGTTCGACCAACTCCTACAACGCCCCACGCTCGCGCAGCCCCCTCTCTGCCAGGATCAAGTGAGACACTCGCAGTGAACGAAGTGCACACCCTGAGGGCATGACTGGAGCATCACCGATGAGCAGCCCGAAGCCCATACCGCCGGATAAGTCGATCGACCCCGCACCCAAAGCAACCCGACGTACCTTCACCACCGAGTACCGCAACAAGATCATCGACGAATACCGCGCAGCCCCGTTCGGCGAGAAATCGGCGGTTCTGCGCCGCGAAGGCCTCTACCAGTCGCAGTTGCGTGAATGGTCCGCTACCCGAGAGAACACAACACCGAAGAGCTCCATTAATCGAGGCAAAGGCAAGAGCAGCAACACCATCGACGCATCCGGGCGCAAAGAGATCGACCGCCTCAACCGGCGCAATGCGCACCTCGAGAAGCAGCTGACGCAGACGGAGGCCGCGCTGGAGATCATGGGAAAACTGCATGTGCTCTTGGAGTCGATCTCCGAGAGCACGGGCACAGCGATGCCACCGACCACGCCCTCGACACCACATTCGACGAACTCCGTGCCGCCTCAGTCCCGACGAGAACGGCGTGCACGCTGATCGGTCGCTCTCGCGCCACTCATTACCGCCGCCAGCAACCACCTGTTCTGGGACCCAAGCAACGCCGGAGCGTCCCCGACAACGGGCAGGCTCTCACCGCCGCTGAACGCGCACAGGTGTTGTCGGTGATCAACTCCGACAGCAATGCTGACCTCGCGATCTGTCAGATATACGCCCGCGAACTCGACGAAGGAAACTACTGGTGCTCGACCTCGACGATGTACCGCATCGCCTCCGCCGCCGGGCAGAACCGTGAACGACGACGCCTGGCCACACACCCACCGAAGGTCAAACCCGAACTCCTCGCACACGGACCCTCGCAGGTCTGGTCCTGGGACATCACCAAGCTACGAGGACCATCCAAGGGCGTCTGGTTTCACTTGTACGTCCTGATCGACATCTACTCCCGTTACACCCCGTCCTGGATCGTCTCATCCCACGAAAGCGCCGAATTAGCAGAAGAATTCATCGCCGAAGCTATCGAACGCAACGGCGTGACACCACACACCGTCCATGCCGATCGTGGAGTGTCGATGACCTCGGGTCTTGTCTCGGAACTACTGACCTTCCTCGGAGTCGTCCGATCCCATTCACGACCCAGGGTGTCCAACGACAATCCGTTCTCCGAAGCCCAGTTCAAAACGCTGAAGTATCTACATGACTTCCCGAAATCGTTTGCCAGCCTTGACGATGCCCGGACTTTCTTGGAGGGATTCTTCAACGAGTACAACCACATTCATCATCACTCCGGCATCGGATGGCATACCCCGGCATCGGTACACTTCGGTACCGCGGAGGCGATCGACGAAGCCCGCCAGATCACACTCACCGACGCGTTTCACGCCAACCCGGCCCGATTCTCGACTCGGCCGACACCACCGAAGATCCCACACGTCGTCTACATCAACGAACCAGCACTCGAAACCCAGATCAACTGAACGACCAGTGTCTCACTTGACTTGATTTATTCCGGCCAGCCGAGACGACCCGGCAGATGGCACTCGATATCCGGCTCAAGCGCGACATCGCCGCTGGCACGGCCTGGACCGTTGAAAAGATCAACCCTTTGACCTCGCTAGCCTCGATCTTTCTTCCTGCTGATGTGGTGGCCTGATCGGTTCGAGATTATGGTTTTCGATTGCGTTCACGTTCATCGGGCGCGATGTGTCGGCCGATATCGATCGGGTGAACGCTCGGTTCCACGGTCCGAGAAGGTGTCCTTCGTGTCGGTGAGCCAGAAATAGGAGTTCAGGCGGGCGAAGGTAGCGCCGCCAACCTGGTCAGCGCCGCGACGATCAGCGCCGACCACGAGGCATCCTTCGACAGCCGCAGGTGGATGCGACGAGCGTGAGTGGCGATCCGGCCGGCGACCGAGAAGATCCGCAGACGCAGTCGTTTCGGTTCCCACCGGCGAGCGTCGTGGTCTGTGAATCCGAGTAGCTGCGTCCATGCGGTCAGTTCGAGAGCAAGCTCGACGATGGCGAGCCAGATCCGGTTCTGGTCGAAGCCGTACAACGGAAAGTTCTCTAGCCCAGTATCTTTCAAGTTCCGGATTCGGTCTTCGCAGCGGGCACGGCGACGATGGCGTAGTTCGAGGTTCTGGACTTGACCACGGACTGTATTGGTGGCGAACGCAGTCAACCGCAGTCCGTCGGTATCGGTGAAGCGTAGTTGCGCGCCGGGGTGGGGTCGCTCTTTCCTGATCACCACGCGCATCCCCGGTGGCCAACTAGACACGTCCAGAACGCCGGTGGCGTCGATGACCCAGGCGCCGTCTCTGACCTTGTTTTCGGCGTCGATCGCCGCCGACCATGCACTCTCGGGGACCTCGCTCAGTGCGGTGACCATGGCATCGGTCAGTCCGAACCCGATAGAATAGGACACCCGTTGGTTATGTAGCCACGACATGAAGGCGTGGCTCGCTCCGGCGCCATCGGTGCGCACCAACACTTTCTTGCCGGGCCGAGTGCCCGTGGTGGACGGTAGCTGCGCGAGCGCTTTGCGGATCACCTCGATGTGGTCGGCGGCGGTGTTCGAGCCAGCGTTCCCTGCCCGGAGCAGCGCCGCGACGGGTTCGCCGGTGCCTGCGGTACCGTGATCGACGAATGCCAATAGCGGGTGAAAGCCGAAGCCCCGCTTATAGGTTGGGGCAGCGTACTGTTTGTCGGAGTGAGCGGTGACGAGGGTGGCATCGAGGTCGATGACAATCGGGTTGTCCGCGGTGATGTCGTGATCGGGGGCGTGATCGCCGGCATGGGTCCATGCTGCGCCGCGGGCTTTGGCGCGGGCGGTGTCGATGGCGGTCAGTACTGCGGGTGCATCTGCGGCCAATGCTGTGATCAGTCGGGAGACGGTTGGGTCTGAGGGAACTTTCCCGAACACTGCGGTGTGCTCGCGGAGGGTTGCGATGTCGGCGAGGCAGTCTCCACCGAGCGCCAGCGACACTGCGAGGTCGACGATAATTCTCCCGGGGTCGAACTGCGCCAATGGTTTCCGCCATGGCGCGAGCTGCTCCGATAAGGCTGCGGTGAGTCCGGTGGCTTCTGCGGTGCGTAGCAGCGTTACCGCGCCAGCGTGCGACACGACCCCGCTTCCAGCGGCATCGACGGACAGGGCGGGGTACGACGACGTAGACTTGCTCACCTGAAGGGTGCTCCTCGATTACGTGATTATTCAACCTTAGACAAGTCGAATTATCGCAGGTCAGAGCACCCTTCTTCAGTTTCGACACACGGTTGGTGACCGATCACCGTGAAAGCGGCAGGCTAGAGATTCCCTTCGACCCCGATTTCGAGGCGTGGACTATCGCGGGTCCTGACGGTTTGAAGGTTGTCAGCGTGGCTGGCGGCGGCCTCGCGGTCTGGGATTGACAAGTTGATGAACCAGTCGTCGGCATCGGCCGACGGTGCGGTGTGGTCTGTGGCGAAGCGCCGACCTCGGGCGGCGGGTAATAGTGACACTGGGAACGCTGAACAAACCCTGTGCCCATCTGCGTGGTCGTAACTCTGGAAGCCATTGCTGCACTTTACGGTTCAGGACGCCCGGCGCGGTTGGTCACGGCAAGCATCGACGACGGTCTCAACGAGGATGCCATCATAGTGCCCGAACTCGGGGACTCGGGGACCGGCAGTTCGGGCCTCGCTGACGCCTGGCGCTACCAGTCCTTGTCGGACATAGTGGTGCTCAAGGCATTTGGATGAACATCCTGCTGATCGCGTCGTCGGTTGCCCGTAGATCGAAATGCGTCGGGTCGATGGCCTGTCCCTCCGCGAGCCCGAGCCACTCGCGTGTCTCGTCGTGGTCTTCGTGCTGAGGGTCAGCTGCGGTGGCAAGGCGATCCGCCCATCCGAACGGCCCGCCGGAGTCCTCGAAGGGGGACATATTCGCCCCGTCTATACACCGTGCACCAACGCTCCGTGGATCAGGAGCAGCAGTGTCATCGAGGGTCAGCACATGCTCCCAGCCGTCGCCCAAGTCGTACTCGTAGGTCAGAGTGTTGCCGCGTCGTTTGAGTATCGAACCAATCGTGACTGTGTGCTCGGCATACCTATTGGGCCCTAGTTCGAAGCCCTCTTCGTCTGAAACGTAGGTCTTCGCACTTCGACGTGATGTGCCCGAACGGAACTGGTGGAGGTGCGCATGCTCCCACCCGAAGGCGGACTGAAGGACGTCATGGACCATCTTGAGCGTGAAATCGTCATCGAGTTCCAGCTTGCGCCACACCTCGGGTTCGGTGTGCAGAAGTCGGACGGTGACGATCAGCCGCTTTTAGGGTTCACGGTCGCTCGGGCCGGAATAGCTGCTGTCTGATTCGAAGTACGGCAGCGATCGCAGCGCCTCCAGAATGGCCGGACGCAACGGGACCGGGACGTTGTAGGTACCGTCGGCGACCAGCCACCCATCCGCCTCGAATCGCCTCATTAGATCTCGGAACATCGTATCGGCTGCGGCATCGAAAGTGCCGTCCGGCGTGTTGATGTCTGCGGTCTTGAGTTGCGTCGGTGGATTGCCGGTCATAGAAGCAAGAACAGCTTGAGCAGCAATCATTTTGACGGCTCCAAAGGGGTCGAGATTGTCGTCGATATCGAAGTAACTACGGACGAACCGCGAGACTGCTGTACGAGCGGCGTCGAGCGAGGCGATCGACGGCGGATCGAACTCGTCGGCGCGCGGCCCACGGAAGGCTCTCGTGGACGTCAACTCGATCAGGTCCGCGGCCACCGCGGCATCCCACAGCGCCATCAAACTGGGAATCTCACGCATGGAACGCGCCTTCGCGTCCCGCGGATATAGTTCAATGCCGACGGACTCGGCCAGTCCCGCGATCAACGCAGGTCGCGGAACACCCGTACCAGTGATCTGGCGTCCCTTGCCGAGCCAGCTGAGTAGCGAACGCAGCTGTGCCACAGGCTTCAATGCAGACAGAGCTGCGAACTCGTCCTCGGGCGACGGTGTGGTGAACTCGATGTCTTCGGGTGTAACTGCAAACGCGGGGTCCTCGTCGAGGCAGTCCGACAGATCGTCTATGCAATGCAGCAGATTGTCTACAGTGCCCGACCATCGACCCGTGTCATCGAGAAAGGACAAGTAGGCCAACAACATAGAGATCACCCCGGCAGCGGCATCAGGTGCGTCGGCTAGCTCGTCAGTGCGATCGATCAGCGTGTGCACATCGATGGGTTGCCATGCTGTCGGGGCGAAACTTGAGCGGTTTCGGCCAAGCATGGTCAGGACCGAGTCCACGATCGCTACGACGGGCGTGGTGTCCTCGCCGTATCCGCCGTCGATGAGCCACTCAGCGAATCCCGTCGTGGGGGAAGTGTGCGAGCTCCCGAAAAGTGGGACTACCTTCGCTCGCTTCGCGGTCTTCTTCTTGGAGGACACCCGAACAGTGTAGTGAAGTCCGTTCGAATGCCGAGTGCCTGTCGCTGAGTTGGCGAAGGGCACTGGCTCCAATGGACGCCGTGCGGCTACTCGATCAAACCCCGGATGTCGTCCGCCGACAGGGTGCTGCTGAAAGCACCACCGTCGTCGAGGACACTGGCGAACAGCTTCGCTTTGCGTTCCTTGAGTAGCATCACTTTCTCCTCGATGGTGTTGCGTGCGACGTAGCGGTTGACGAAGACGGTCTTGTTCTGACCGATCCTGTGGGCACGGTCGATGGCTTGCGCTTCGGTGGCTGGGTTCCACCAGGGGTCGAGGACGAAGCAGTAGTCGGCTTCCGTGAGGGTCAGGCCCACACCGCCAGCCTTCAAACTGATCAGGAATACTGGAGCATCGCCGGTACGGAATCGCTCGATGACGTCCCCACGACGGATGGTGTGGCCATCGAGGTATTCGAACTCGACACCCTCCTGCTCCAGTCGATCTCTGACCCGGCCGAGGTACTTGGTGAATTGACTGAACACCAGGGCGCGATGCCCGCCAGCCGCAATTTAGACGAGTTGTTGGACCAGTTCTTCGGTCTTTGCACTCGGCGTCGCTCGGTAGCGCGCGTCGACCAAGGCTGCATCAAGGCTCAGCTGGCGCAAGAGTGTGAGCGAGGTGAGGATGGTAAACCGGTTGCGGTCGAGATCACCGAGCAGACCGAGGACCTTCTGACGTTGGACAAGGACGCCGCTTGAGGTGTGCTTGAGTTCGGCAGCTCCGCGCACGATGGAATGGTCGATGGATGTGGTGATCGTCGCGCTTTCTATCACTCTCTGGACGCTACAGGCATCCACGCAGAGCCGCGGGACGCCCGCTCGCGCGGGTGGTCGACATCAGTGGCGACCACCATCGCGCAACGCCGGCCGAGTGTCAGGCGCTCTCGACGAGCCCCTCGTCGAGAATCG
>JGI11762J13096_1000046_pt1 | contig 22516 bp, 28 predicted proteins | sample DeeseametaMP0900_FD_13096 | JGI IMG/M metagenome (IMG submission 13096) | reverse complement strand
CAAGCCCGTCGCTCCCCCGCCCGTTGGGAGGGGCATCACGAGCAATAGCCCCTCCTTTTTTGGCGGCCCAGCCGCTCTAGGTTGCGCTGTCGCGCCAACCTAGAGCGGCTGGGTTCGTGAGCTTTAGCGCAAAAGGCGCACGGAAAAGCTATCGTGCTTTTTCTGAACGCATAAATACTTTTATAATTATAGCATGTTGCACGGTATTTACGAACGGGATTTTTAAGGCTATCATGAACGCATAGTTTGAACGGTATATGTGAACGCTTATGAAACAAACCATAAAGGCCTCCAAAGACGTATTGGCAGTAGAGGCGGAAGAAATTTTAAGGTTAAAAGAAGACATCAAACAGAGGCGTAAGAAGCGCAATTTTTCGCGCTCTAAATTGCGAAAATACTTTGCTGAAGCAAAAAGGTTAAAAGAGGAATTTGGGTTTTCCTTTGATGATATCGCCCTTTGGTTGCGTCAAAAGAAGCGCATAAAAATGACAACTGATGGAGTCAGATCGTCGTATCGCCGCATAGAAAAGGAACTCGAAAGCGACCAATCTGAAGAGTAATTTCTATGGCAAAAAAATCTCTAAGACAGCAGGCAGCAGCAGTAATACGCTCAAAGACAGCCTTCAATACAGATAGCAAAAAAGGTGGAAATGCCGATTCCAAATCGGTCCCAGGGAACTATAAGTCTTTACAATCATTACGCTCCGCTAACGAAACGGTATTGGCGTTAGCTAAGATAGCAGAAGATATGAATGTTCAGCGGATCAAGCAAATCACGCCAGATAACGCAGAACAATACTTAGGCTTAAAACGAGACAATTTTGCTTCACAAAAGGCACTAGATAGGGACAGAAAGGCATTATCTATTGCGCTTGGTGTTGAAATTCCACGACTAAAAGCTGTATCTGAACAGGTTTTAAGCTCACGCGCTTACAGCACTGAACAAATAAATAATGTCACCAAATCTATGACTGATAGAAATGCGTTGGCAGTAAAGATAGCGCACAATGCAGGCCTTAGAGCTCATGAGCTATTGACGCTCAAACGCGCAGATGAAGGTACAAAAACAACATCAAGAACATGGACAGAAGACCGGTTCGCTGGGCGGGATGGTACTGTTTATCTTGTGACAGGGAAGGGCGGTTTAACAAGGGAAGTGCTTATTTCAAATGACTTGGCAAAAGAGCTTGAAAGCAGAAGGCACGAACAACCACAAACGAAAATGGACAGAGGGATTAACTACCTTCAACGCTATGATATTGGTGGCGGTAACGCCCTGTCCTGTTCATTTACACGCGCCAGTCAACGTGCATTAACATTTTCTCATGGCCTTCACGGTGTACGACATCGGTATGCTCAGGAACGTATTGATGAAATAAAGCTTAAATTCAATGTAGACCATGACAGCGCCAGGGACATCGTTGCTCAAGAGCTTGGGCATTTCCGTGGTGATATTACTGAAGTGTATTTACGTTAGAAATTAGGCATGCCTAATTTTTGGAGCTAAACCAATGGACAGTTTTGATCCTCATAAAGATTTACCAGTCGCCAGCAATCTATACACTTGGCGTATTGGAAAAGCAAAAGGTTGGGCAAAGGCCATTTATGAGACAGATGAAAAAGCATTAGAAGCGGCAAAGGAACACTGTATAAATAACATTGGCGTAGGAAAACATACGATACACGTAGGTATAACTAAAACAGAACCGGTTGATTGTAAGCCAATCATACAACGATACAAACAGCATTTAGAGTATGGCTGGGATAATCCCCAACTATTCCGAGCGATGGCTATTCCCAAAGAGCATTGGAAACGGCTAACAAACGAAATTGCTGAATTGGTAACAGATAAGTTAGTTGAAGCTTCAGCGCTTAGCAGTAATACCCAAATATCGAAAGTAAAACATCACTACTTTACAGTTTCGCCATCGGACATAGGGATCGAGCAAACAGGTATTGAAAGTCTGCTCAACCAGATTAAGACAGAGTATCGGACTTCCACGACTGACTGGCACAAAGTCGATGGCCTGCAAACATTGTTGATTCAACACGCACAGCAGCTCATAGAACAGCATCAACACCCGTTTGTCATCAAGTCGTTAATGGTTTGGCAGGGATACGAACGAACAAAAAGCCGATTACATATAGTGTGTAACGGCTCAATAAAAGCTGGGCGATTCTCGCGGGATGCCAACGATACACTATGCAAAAAATCCCCCTCACTCGTAGATGAAGCAGACAACACAAAATTACCATGTATTGCATGTTTAGAAAGGTTATTGAAATTATCATCTGAAGATGAAAAATAAAAAACCCCGACTAAGCGGGGTTTATTTATTAGGCAGCTAACTTTTTATCAAGATTGATAAAGCGCTCTGCAATATCGGACAATTCAGCTTTATCAGAATCGACCAATTTATAATACTTGTCTCCAATTTGTCCGACCCATTGAACTAGGTCAAAACAAATACGCTCACTTACATGAAACACTTCAACGCCAGAAACCTTGTGCCAGCGACACGGTGGTAAGCATTCAAATAACCACCAATAATCTTCTGAACTGATCTCTTGCTCTTCCTTCATTTGCTCTTGTCTGTAAAGGCTTATACGAACATCCTGTTCTTCTGAACTAATTACTTTCAAGCTAACTTCAGGCTTAATCTTAGTCATATACTTTTCATATTCAGGCCAAGTCATATCTACATCACCATGTAAATAAAGAGCACCGCTGTACGCGACACGCTCGACACCTTCCGGATCTGTATAGATAACGCTTTCAGTTGCATAGTAGTTAGAAATAGATGCGTTTGCGTCAACAATGTATTTTGTATTGCTCATGGGGTTTACCTCATTACGTATTGAAGGCAGCTCGAAAGCGCCTATTTTTATTGTGGCCGGAGGCCGATATAGAAAATTCAGTATATCACCAGACAAAAAAAATGCACCTCGTAAGGTGCATTACATTTTATTAGCTAATTCCTCATTAACAAGGCAAATAAGCCGATAATAGTTAAGAGACTCCAAAGAAAGCATTTTCTGCCATTCTGCCCAAATAATCTGGGCAACCTGGATCACAACTTGCCTTCATTTCCTGAAGGTAAATATCAACAGCTTGTTTATATAAACGTGAATAATCACCAATTCTACAAGGTTCCATCTCACCTACAACCCGATCAAGCATTTCCACATATAAACTTGGAACTATATCACCATGCGCCATAGCAATGCCGCATAAAATATCCTCCTCGTTGATAAACTCCACGAAATCAAATGGTGTATTAGTTATTCTGGCAGTTTCAATCTCGACCAACTGTTCAGCGAACCACTTTCTAATAATATTAGCTTCCATATTCATTCCTCATTACGTATTGAAGGCAGCTCGAAAGCGCCTATTTTTTTGTGGCCGAAGGCCGATTTAGAAATTTCAGTATATCACTGAACAAAAAAAATGCACCCCGTAAGGTGCATCTTGTCTAGTCATTACTTGTTTCAAACGTATCGTGTGGTCTACCGCAAGCTTCTTCTAACTCTTCATCTGGAGTGATTAAAAGTCGGCGCAGTAAACCGGAGCGTAGCTCAGCGCCAGTAACATTATCGCCGTCATTATCAGAAACAACTTCAAACGCGATATCAAACGCATGATTGAACTGGCCTTTACGATCAGTTGGCTTAGCTACATTGTATGTAACTACATAATCGACTGACTGGCCGCAACGTTGTTTCTCATCGAGACGAGTAACATTGTGTGCTACACCAGCATCAACCAGGTACTTTTCAACATATTCAAAAAGCTTACCTTCAGCATAGGGATACCATGCTTCATTTCTGATACCTGCCAATGTTTTTTCAGTGAAGTGAAACATTTTGATGTTTGGCAAAACGATAATTGTCATTGCATTACGTACTGACATATTAAGTCCTCTTTACGTGTTGAAGGCAGCTCGAAAGCGCCTGTTTTTGTTGTGGCCGGAGGCCGATATAGAAAATCCAATATACCATGTACTAGATATAAAAAAACCCCAACATCGTGGGGTTTATTATTAACATTAACTGCTGGTATTTGAATTATGCCTACTCTGATAGAGATTCATCGGAGCAAACTTTAACTTCAAACCAATCAACATAAATATCTGGATGACTCTGTAAAGCTTCATATATTTTATCTTTAGCTTCCCGAATTGAGTCAACATTCTTAACCATAATACAACCATTTGTAGGGTGTAGATCTAACGTTTTCATATTAAGTCCTCTTTACGTGTTAAAGGCAGCTCGAAAGCGCCTACTTTTGTTGTGGCCGATGGCCGATATAGAAAATTAAGTATATCAACGGACATCGAGTAGGGTGAGGCTTTTGCCTCATCCCTCTCACAGAACCGTACGTACGGGCCTCGTATACGGCTCCTGTATTCTTCTATCCCTTCGGCTTATTTTCTAAACGCCGAGTGAGCAAGCCATCCTGTACTTACTTTTTCCATTGAATATAAACCTTGCTCTTCAAACCATTGGTTTGGCATCGCTACACTCGATAATGGACTTAGAGAGTTTCGCCATGAGTTCATTTTGATGAACTTAAATGGCGGCTTTTTCCCTAATTGTTTTAGTCGCTTATGCAACCTCGCTGGGTTTTTCCACAACCTTAACTGAATTGCCCTTAATCGTCGTCTCACCCACCTTGCCAACAAATTTAGCACTCGTTTACAATTGGCTATACTGAAATAATTTACAAAGCCGCGCACCACTGGATTGAGTCTTTTTATTACTTCAATTAAGTTCATGCCACTATTTCGCTTTGTTAATCGTTTAACTCTTTGTTTAAAGCCTTTGAGTTTTGTGGCTTGGATACGCGTCCAATTACTGCCTATCTCCACTCCCAAAAATTTTACGCCTTCACTACTATGCGCTATGTGCGTTTTCTTTTGGTTGACTGTTAACTTTAAGCCTTTTTCGAGTATCTGAGTCGCTACTGTGAGTGCATTCTTGGCTGCTTTTTCTGTGCAGCATAAGATCAATATGTCGTCGGCGTACCTCACTATTCTGTGATTTCGCTTTTTCATTTCTTGATCAAATGCATCTAGGTAGATATTCGCCAACAATGGACTGATAACACCACCTTGTGGACTTCCTACCTCACTCGCTTCCCAATTATTGCCTATCATTACTCCGCTTTTTAAAAACTGTTTGAGCAGTTTTAAGATGCTACCGTCTGTCACTTTGCGTTTGACGCTGCTTATGATCAAGTCGTGATCGAGTAGGTCAAAACACTTCGACAGATCCATATCAACCACCCACTCACGGTGATATTTACGAATAAATACCGTGGCTTTGCTGATGGCGTCATGACAACTTCGTTTCGGCCTGTACCCATAACTTGATGGGTGAAAGTCGATGTCGAAGAGCGGTTGGAGAATGTTCAATAGTGTTTGTTGTACTATGCGGTCGCGAACTGTTGGAATTCCCAGCAGTCTCACACCACCATCATCTTTCGGTATTTCTATCCGTTTGACTGGCTGTGCGCGATACTGCTTGCTTTGCAGTTCACCTTGCAGTTGTTTCAAGTTTTCTTCTAAATTCAAGGCGAACGCGGCTATGGACTGCCTATCTATTCCGGCCGCTCCTTTCGCTGCTTTCACTTTTTTGAATCCCTTGTACAGGTTATTAATATCTAATAATTGCCCATACAAGCTGTAGTAAACTGTCATCAATTGCCTTTGCTTACGGTATGTCTGTCGTTTCACATTGATGTATAGTGGTGTTCTTCATGAGGACATTAGGTGTGCTAGCCGAATGGCAATCTGCCTAAGTGGTCGCTCATTACTCCCATGCTCGGCCTTCAGTTCTCAGCGTCCACATTCCTGCTTAGCCGTCATCTCTTGCCTATTTCCGACGAAATACATGTGAGCCTATACGTCGATACTCCTGATTTTCATACACTTAAAGAATACTTCCCCCCTTCGCAATCAATTAAAACTTTTGATTAAAATTGACCCTATCAAACATTCTGTTGATAGTCGGCTTGGTTTTGTCCTCCACACCATTACTGGCTTTCATCGGCCTAGCCTTACTCACTACTACGGGTTCATCTGCCACCTCACACCGACGTTAAACCTTGGGTTTCCCCTTGAGTTTAGGCCACTTATTTACACTAAGTTTAGATGCCAGGCTTCCCCAGTTACTGCACTGGCTCCCTGTTAGAAATCCCACCCTCAAGCACAGTATTGGTCTGACTAAGTATAGGGCGTTGCGCTATTTTGCACGCTGACCCACCAATACTGCCGAAACAGGTTACGGTTAGTTGTGTACCTCTAACTTCTTATGGCTTCCTTCAGACCCCACCGTTGGCCAGTGACGCCCTTGCCATTCAGATTATCTTCCCCTTAGTCAGGGTGATAGGGCATCTTTCAGCCTATCGGGTTTGCCAGCTTCGCTGGGCAAACAAAAAAAATGCACCCCGCAAGGTGCATTTATCTATTTCAGCCTAAAGTGTTCGCCCAGACAATCAGGTTTCAACGTCCACAATATATACTCTGTATTGCTTACCGCTACTTCCCATTCATCATCAATAACAAACAGATCAACATCATCTTTATATCTCGAAGTGACTTTACCTTGAAAGTCACCCTTAGAGTTATATACCGGTAATCCAAAACACATAGGACACCTACAAGATTTGATATTGAAGTACATAGGGGTTACTGATCGCTTGCTTATACATTTCCTGCAATGCGTCTCTGGTGCATTCAAATACACGAACCACTTTTTTAGTCGGGCGCTGAATAACAATTTCCAGCATTCCTCGACCTGGCTTTGTTACCTCTGACACCCCATCCAGCAACTGTATTCCATCACTGTCAGGACCGTCAGGGAAGGGGACGTAAGCATTACGTATCGCATCACCAACACGTTTAGCTATATCTTCACCGCTATGCTCTTTGAAGATCTCAAGAACAGTCTTAAAATCTCCACGCCACTGATTCGTGCCAGTAAACATAGCTTCAAGCCCAAAGGATTTGTAGATAGGTTTAAGTTTCTTATCACGCTGAACACAAACTTCCTTCCACTTCGCATACTTCAACTGCTTCGCAAAAACATCACTGGGCATCCCCTCGATAGAACCAAGAACCGTACCGCCGTTTTTATTGTACAAAACAGTTTTAGTGCCACCGGTTACGCCGCGAAAATCATCACTCGTATGTTTCCAGATAAGATTGATATTCTCAGGTGTTTTTAATAGAACGTCAGTAGTCATACTGTTACCTCATTACGTGTTGAAGGCAGCTCGAAAGCGCCTGTTTTATTTATGGCCGATGGCCGATTTAGAAACTTCAATATAGCACGAAAAAAGGGTAAATGTAGGGTAGGGGGACCATAAAAAAAGCCCCCTAACAAGGGAGCTTCACTATTACTTTGTTTTCAGAATGTTAGCTCAATACCTTGTTGCGAGGCCACAGGAACCAACATGCTAAGCAGTATTTGTAGGTACTTCTCTCGCGTTTCAAGGCGAAGTATCTGACGTTCTGCAATGCCGGTATAAGGCTCCATAACACTAAACAAAATACGCTTAGCTTCTCGTAAAGTAGTTTCCGCTACCAAGAACGGGCAACACTCACCATCAGCTTTGAACCCCTTCAATGCCATTTCCCGTTTGTGATAATCGTAAAGCTCTTTAGCTGCATCATCTGAAGCCAAATAAAGATCATCCCAACGAGTTATGACTTTACCAACACTTTCGGTAATTCGACCGCATTGACTGTCCTCAACGACTGGCTTGAACTTATCTAAAGCATCCTTGCGGATACCTTCAGATATAGGCGTAATCATTTCCAGAAAAGCGGTTGCACCTAAAACTGATATCAAAGCACTTGATACAGACTTAGGCATTTCTTTTTGAATTGGGGCCATACGTTGTTGTAGTTCTGAAGTATTCATAAGTTTCCTCTTTACGTGTTGAAGGCAGCTCATAGAGCGCCTGTTTTCATTGTGGCCGAAGGCCGGTTTAGAGCCTTCAATATACCAATGTCACAGGTATAAAAAAAGCCTCTACAAGAGGCTTTATTGGATATTAGGCAGCGACCCACTGAGAAACACCGCCTTTGCGATCAAGGCGCTTAATTCTCTTACCATCCATATAATTATGAAAAGCGTAGTGAGTGTTATAGCTGAGTTGCTTGCAAGCTTTCAAATACATCTTCCATGCCCTACGTAATTCAGCGTAGTTCTGTATTGGGGCAATGTTATTGAAGAAGTCAAAGGCTTGGTTAACCGCAGTAACGTTAGTACCGAATTCTGTTGGTCTGATGGTTATCAACCGCTCAAATCGAGTACCGATTGTGATCTGCGTCACCCGACCAATATCACCAAAAAACTCCATATGAATTGTTTGGTCAAGGGTTGAATTTGTATAACGCTCAAATGGCTTTTGCGTAGTCATACGTGTTTTCCTCTTTACGTATTGAAGGCAGCTCGAAAGCGCCTGTTTTGTTTGTGGCCGATGGCCTAATTGAACACTTACAGCTTAGCAAATTAATTCCGCTGCAGCATAGTCATTTTCGACTATATAGTTTGTGGCCATCATAGATATTTTTATCTATGCTCGATAAAAAAGGCCCCGAAGGACCTTTATTTATTCACCTGAACCAGCGTCAATTGCTTGCCCTGGTTCTATTTCAGAAGTGTTTACTTCCTCTGTTTCAATCATTTCTTTCATCAACTCTGGATCAGCGTCTGGATATGATGAACAATGCTTTGCCCATCTATCTAGTAACGCCTGATTAGCTTCCGCTTCATCACGACCCAAACCAATAAATTGAAACGACCTTGTTTCTGCAATTTTAAGTAACATACCTACCCCTTTCGACAATGCTCAAGCGCTTCATGAAAATCTTCACAGCTATAAACACTGCCAATCTCTTCATGCGATACCTGGTACTCTTCCCACAAAGGGTTATACCTTATGCTGTAACCATTACCGATCAAGAATTTATGTCCTGATTTTGAAAACGATTCAGCGGCAATTTGCCCTTTTTCCCAATAACTAGGCGTTCCCTGGGATAAAGGTGTGCGTTTAATGTGTCCATTAAAATACGCACGATAACCATCTGAAAAACCATCCAGCTTACTAATCAAATTGATAGCTTCAGCTTCAGTAGCAAGCGCCCAGATCTCTTTAATCATTCTGGAACGCTTAGCCCCTCGAATACCTAATTCCTTGCAACGTATTTGATGATCCATAACGGCGTACATCGATACTGCAAAATCCTGTTCCAATGCAATCAAATCTGTCTCAATTTGCTGCAAACGAATTTCAGGGGTTATATTTTTAGGTATGGGGGAAACCAAACCACCATATACAATATAAGAGTATTCGGTAAGCTCGCATAAAGCACCGGCCATTACACATCCATACAGTGCAGATAGAACCGCACTTCGAGATTGCATATCAGCACCCTCAGAACGTGCTTTAGCCATAATCACATCAACATTACTAGCAAGTGTTATTGCATTCTGTCTCATACATCTTCCTCATTACGTGTTAAAGGCAGCTCATAGAGCGCCTATTTTCATTGTGGCCTGCTGGCCGATTAACCATTTCACTATACCAAATTAATTCACTATCGCACCAACTTCATGCCTGAATACGTGCGTTTTCATTTTTTTGTGATCTCCTTGTCTCAATCAAGGCAAGTAAAGCGCTTTGTTCATAAAGCGCCAATGCAAGGCTTCGCGCTTACTCACCCGTTCAGATTCGCTTTGCTCACTTAGCTGCGGCTTCCGTTGAGCCATTTGCCTTTACTTCACTGCCAGCGCTACTTTTACAGCCGATTTCAACAAAAGGAGAATCAAAATGTTTACTTCAGCACTCAAATTTACAGGCAAAATTTTCTTGGAGTCAGTTGACGAAGTTTTCTTTAGTAACACTGAAAATAAAAAAACAAATAGCCAGCTTGACCAACTCAATGATGGCTTTGGCAATATCATCGCTGACAACAACGATATGACTTGGCAAGAAGCTGAAACAGCTCAAAGCCTTGGTGAAATGTATGATACTTACTACTAAACAATGCACCTTCGGAAATAAAAAATGCACCCGAAGGTGCATGTATATTAAGCATTGCTAGCTTTCCAGTCATCAACGATTCTGCGTTGTTCAAGCTCATCTTTCATGTTTTCAATGGCCCATTTTCTGAATTCTAACTTGGATTCCAAATAAACCCTGATAAACAGTTTCGGTAAGAATTTGCGATAGCGCCTTATCAAATTATCTCGTTTACTTTCCTGATATGCATACCAATAGACAAGCTCACCGGCTCCACTAAACGGCACATACCAAAGACATACAGCCGTAACAAACAAGACAGTTGAACTTACCTTGTTGCTATAATTTAACCACTTCATACGTCACCCCTTGAATATTAAAATTAGGCATGCCTAATTAAAAAAGGACGCTTAGCGTCCTTTATTCATCACCAATCAGAATGATTAGCTTTGGGGATTACCACCAAGTAAACCGGCAGCTTTTAAGCATTCGATTTCTTGTTTAGTAACGTGACCAACTAACTTTTCAGCTTGAACTTTCATCGCCTTGCGGTTCTGACCATCCTGTTGCCACGAATCAACAACCAACTTACCTTCAATATCGACTTGATCGCCAGGATTAAAGGTATTTTTACATTGTTTGAGAAAGCGGTGAGTAACCTTAATGTCGATAAACGACACTCGCTCAACCCATTGGTTATTGTTGTTTTTATCAAAGTAACCATCATCATATGCGATGCTCATATTGCCAAAGTATTCACCTGGCTTTTGAGTTGATTCTTTGATGTCAACGAATGATACATTACCAGCGATAAGTACAAGATTTTGCTTTAAGTTTTTCATAGGATATTTCCTCTTTACGTGTTGAAGGCAGCTCGAAAGCGCCTGTTTTGTTTAAAAAAGTAGCATGTACATAGTAATACATGGTTACTTCTTGTGCAAACACAAAGCCTCGAAAACCCGCCCGAAAAAAACGATCTTTTTGTCATTTTTGATTAACTGTTTCTATTGGCAAGTCTACGAGCTCTTGGAACTCTACATGGGAAGGGCAGCTATAAGCGCCCACTTTTTACAAATTCGATTAGAAGGTTACACGCGCCAGTTCTTAAGAAAAACAGCTCAATATAATGAGCTGCGCGTGTAGGAACTACACGACTATCCTCTAAGGCTGTGTTCTGACTAGCAGATACACTGGATTATAAGCCTCCCAGGTCGCACCTGGTTGTACCATCGGTCAAAGCCTCCCAGGTAGGGGACGTTGTTATAGGCAACGAATCTCGGCGCGTGGCCTTTTTAAAACTGGATCAAATGTACGAAAGAGGGGGAGGGGCGACCTAATAAAAAACCTTGCCCATAATCACAACCTAGTTGCTCTGACATCTGGCGCTGAGATTCTGTTTCAATCCCTTCAGCCAAGACGTAACACCCTTTCACTTTCGCAATCTCTGATAGAGATCTTACTATTGTTTGTTTAATTTCGCTAGACTCAACACCGTTAATTAAGCTACGGTCTATTTTCACGCCATCAATATCCAATTTATCAATAGCGGCCATGTTGCAAAATCCGGCCCCAAAGTCATCCACAACAACTTTAGCGCCTAATTGTTTAAGCATATAAATAGAACAATTTACTTGCTCATAATCTTCTATCTGAAAGTCTTCAGTAATTTCAATCTCAATGCATGAAGCATCGACCTCACCATCTTGCGCCATATTGTAAAAGCACTGCAAGAAGGTACTTTTATCGCCTTTCTCTAATTCATCAGGCGAAACATTAATTGCTAGTTTCAAGTCCTTACCGTGGCGCTTTTGTTCAACACTCACTTTATTCAACATCACAGGCCATAGACGATTCCAGATAGTGCTTTTGTTGAGCCGGTCGATAAATCGACCTGGCCCAACAATTCCGGTTTCCGGATGACTCAACCTTAGCAAACATTCAAACCCTTTTAGTTTGTTTGAAGCAAGCGCGAATTGCGGTTGATAGTGATACTGAAAGTGTTCAGCCAACCGCGCATCGATGTGTTTGCTTTTACGGGGCTCAACGAGTCGAGCCGAACGTATACCGGTCATTTGCCCATCTTCCCTTTGATGCCGCCCATAGCTTTACTACCCACACTTTTTCCCATTGACTTACCTTTATTGGTAGCATATGAGCCGCCTTTTTGACCCGCACTACCAGCACCGCCAGCCATTTTTTGGAATGCGCTATCAGCTCCGGCCATGCCTACCCAACCAAGCGCTGTAGAGAAAAGCAAAGGCGCATACAGGTACAGAGCCGATGCAATCCACTGTGACAACATTTGCGTGTTCACTTCATCAAAATCCACACCTAATGCTGTCATCATCGTGTCATCAATAAGTCGGGAAAGTTCCCAAAAGAACGGCCAAAACATCATTGACATTACAACACCGTGGAACAAACCTATGTACTTCCACTTAAATCCGGACATTAACATAGCAGGCAAATAAGAGATCACGATCACCATAATGATAAAGGGTTTTACCATTGGCATAGACAACTGAAGCATACTTGCACCGCTAAACTGCTCAATCGACTTACCAGCTACACCGATAGTTCCCATTGCCCTGAAAGCCCAGTCAGTAAAACCATCGTCGCCTTGAGTACCGTAATCTGTAGTTGAAAGGGAATTAAGCTCAGATAACTTGATTGGGGTAAATAAAGACTGCATTACCACAACGTCTTTTTTGGCAATGAACACATAATTTCTATTTTTCACACGGTTCAGCTGTGTTGTTAAGGTGTCGTATATTTCATCTTCTTTATCCCTTAACCACTCTTCAACGCCTGCGTAAAGCCTAGTTGAAAGGGCTTCCTCTGCGACATAAGGCGTATTGATCACACCTTCCCCTAACCACCACTCTTTACACGTTGGAAAACCATAATCAGCGGGTAGCTGTTCACTTTCCGGTAACTCGTTGATTGAGTTTCCGTAACCTGGACGCGCTTTTCTTGAATAAAAGCCGTCACCGTCATAATTGTCGTAATAACCTCTGTCCATGACCAGCTTCCGGCCCCCAGGCCAATTTTGCTCATCACTCAAACCCATATCCCAGTCTGACAGGTACTTACGTCTTGCTGGGTTATAACACCACTGAATAAACTCTTTGGTTTCGTTAAGCAGCGCCTCATCAGTTATACGCTGAGACAGCATACCATCTGAAAGTAAACGAATATCCGTAGAGCATGGCAAATCCTCTACCGCCCAATTTTTAATACCTTGAGACATGCGAAGCGCAACAGCAAACAACACCGGCAAACGAATTTCACGGCCACCAAGTTGAACCTCCATATTTTCAGCTACAAATTCAGCTTCCTCGCCCAAAATCTCAGTTGTAATAGTTCCAGTGCCGGTTGTATCTGACGTACATTGGCGAGAGTAATACTTAATGTCATCAAACTTGAGTCGAACCATTGGATAAAGCGCAAGCTCTAAAGCAAGCAGCATAAAGAAGAGCCCCATTGCAACTGTTCGTAATGAAGATTTAGTATTAAAGTCTTCCATTGATGATTCAGAGGCGCTTTTTACTGCACCAAATATCAGCGCAATCATCGGGATGTAAACCAAACCGGTCTGAGCAAAGATATCCCACAACACATCGTAGATATAAAATGCAAGTGAGATACCATAAGCATCTATCGTGCTATCAACTACCATGCGCCCCCCTTAAAAAACCAAGCCTAACAACTCTACAAGCACTAACGTTCCAACAACGTAGGGGTAGAGTGTTTTAAGATAAAACACTTGACGATGATTAAGGCTTTGAACACGGCCAAACCACCTTACAAGCTCTTTCCAATAAAAAATCAACAAAACCACAATAGACAGGCGCATAACTGTAAAATAATTGCCAGCACCGTCTATGCGTTTCCCAACTTCCAAAACAGCTTCTTTCTGTTCCATCAAAGAGACAGCAAGGTTAAGCAAAAAGCTAACCCCCAATGTGGCGAGCAACAAAATCCCACCACCAATCAACAGCCATTTGAATACTGCCTTTCTCTCAATATTCATTACTGACCTCGACCTGTCATACTACGAATGGCATCTGCCATATCTTCACTTGGGGCAACGCCGTTATACTTTTCACGCCCCGCTTTTCTGTTAAGCAGTGTCACGGCAACCGATTCTTTAGTAGATGCTCTTAATTCTGCATCTTGGCGAAGCAAGTCCATTTCTTCACCAAGCTCAGTGATCCGTGAAGTAATGATTTTCACCGCATCGGGGTTTTGCGCCACATGCGCTTCCTTTAGGCCAGACAGCATAATTCGACGAGCAGCTATCAAGCGCTCAACCATATCAACGGTCGCGACCTCTTCAGCTAAACGTTCAACTAACGCGCCTTGATATAAAGACTCACTTTTTAAAGCTTCCATAACTTGTTGAGTTATTGCATAACCAGGTGCAGATATTTCTTTCAAAGTATCAGGGTCATAAACAGTGATAGGGGTATCAAGCAAAACAAGCAGACGATCTTCAATACGCCTTTGCTCTTGTTCCATTTTTGCATAAACCCCCGTTCCAGGGGTTGTCTTTAACCGCTCACAATCAACACAAGTTCTAATTGTTGTTTCTCCAACAATATCAGTCACCCAGTCTGCGGCATCACTAGGGCTATCCCAGTATTTAACAAACCACGGCGCTCTATCGTTATCAGGGATGCTCGACCGACTTTTAACATCACGGTTTGCCAACAAATTAACACCCGCTTTTACTGTATCTGCAACCGTATCAATTGGTGGCTGGCGTTTACCGGCAGCTTTATCGCCCCCAACCCATTTAACACCGCTATCACCTTTATCTTTATCAACGTTTTCCTCTACCTGAACAACGTCATCTGATGCGGGATTTGAATCACCCCAATCTTCAAAGCCTGAGACTTCAACCCAGCTTCCAGGTGAACCACCCGTACCGTAGCCTTCACGAATCATTTTATCGGTCATTTCTTCACAGGAAGCGACAGAAGCATTAAACAACTCACTTGCTTCAAGCTTACCTTGCTGGATGAACTCATACAGTTGCGGGTCAGATCGCGCAATTTCCATCATCGGCCAATTCGATATAGCACCGGTCACACTCGCTAACAGGTCATCACCCAACTTTTCAAGTTGGCCGGTCACGCCATTGAGGATATTGGTAACAGACAGTGACATATCAAAATCACCGCACATTGGCGTTTTCCAACGGACCCCAGCACCTACAGGTATATTTCTATTTCGGCGTTGCTTTATTTTGGCTTTACCACCAATTTCAAACACCAGTCTAGGATCTAATTTATCCTCTGCCGCTGAAGCTTTTGAAACCACAGCCCCATTAGTTAAAAAGAAGGCTGCTACGGCCAATGCAATAACACTTTTTTTCATCATTATCTTCCTGTTGAATCTGTATCAATGGAGAACAAGAACACCTGGCCTTTTTTTTCGCAGCATGTGTAAGGCCTCCATAACTGCCAAGCGTAATTACCATCGTCTGAACGTCTGTGCTGATATCCGTCATAAACGTATTCAGTCATGTTCGGCATGCCGGTATCAATTGTGCGGTCTTTCCGTGTAGAGTCTTCACCAAATATATGACATTGGCTTTCAGCTCTTGGATAGAGCATTTGCCACTTACCCTCTTTTGATGTCCACTCCTTCACTTGACCTGGAGGCCACCAACCATCCTTACTATTCTTTTCACCAAGGAAGTTATATACATGAAGTGCGGAGCGGTCTGTAACTAAGTCAGCCGCTCGTTGAGCAAAGACAGCCGAAGCTTTATAGGTATCATTTTGCATCAGGCTACCAATGCGGGGATAGACGTTGCCAAACCGCCCTGTAAACAAAAACGTTTCATTCTGCCCATCATTGCGCTCACCAACTTCACGCATACCTGGAACAAACGTGGCAAGTTTAAGGAATTCTGTATAAGGGAATTTCCAAGAGTAATAATCGAGCGTAGACACATAGTAAGGCTGGAATGGCTGAACACCGCTTTCACAACCATAGTCGGTACTACCCAGCACTTCAGAGATAGGTAACAAACCAGGACTACCAATGATGTCAACATGACGAGAAATGATTTTAGATGACTGTTTACGCTTATCCTTACCCTTATCTTTAGAGCGGTCTTTAGCGGTTATGCGGTCAGCATTAGCCGGAGTGCTACCAGATTGCCCTAAAGATACAAGCTCAGAAACAAACGACATTTCACCCCACGGCGTTTCACCTGGCGTTTGATACACTTGCACAATAGCATCGGGATTGTAGTGCTTAACCTTAATGCTTGTTTCCACACTACAGCTAGGCGGGAAAGGCCTACACTTCAACCAAAAACAAACACCTGTTGGTCGCCATGCAACACAACTAAATGAAAGGCTTTCCTGTATTATTTCAACGCTATTGATATCTGCTTTAGCAGGCAAAGGCTTGAATGCAAAAACAAGCAGCGCGGGGGCCATCATAGACAACAAAAGCTTATTCATGAGTGCCACCTTGCTTTTGATAAATTCGCAAGGCCTGATTCACGTCAGTAGTTCCGTACACCACATAACGCTCATCAATGACTGTAGCAGGCAACTTATTCACCCCTAACCCATATGCTCTACCAACCCCCTGATAACCATCTACAATTGCTTGTATTTGTTTTTTACCCTCTTCACTGTTTGCATACTGGCTCATGAAGGCAGCTGCATCGTCAAGGTTAGTAGGTAGCTTTTTACTGATTTCACCTTGCAGGCCAGCTGGCTTATCCAACTGATAATAAACGAGCTCTATTCCTGCCATTTCAACTTCAGAAACGTTACCGGCACTATAGTCATAGAAGACTTCGATTTTTTTAGGCCATGTATCGGAGAACCCGCCTTTAGGCTGCGTACTGGCAACCGCGCTGGATGACGCAAGCGCCAGAACAAATAAAACGTGCTTCGATAGGTACAAAGGACACCCCCAAATATTTCTATAAGGGCATTGTCCAGTAATAAAAAAGGAAATGCTGAGAAAAACCCCAGTGACTTTTACAGGGTTTTTTTAGACAAAGAAAAACCCGCATAAAGCGGGCTTAACTTGAGCTTTAATTAGGCATGCCTAATTTCTAATAGTAAGTGTCGTAGAACTCACCACGCGATTGTGCATCTTCCGCCTCTTGGCGAGTCATATGCTCACCATTGACGAACACGCCGCCGATACCGTCATCCAAACCGTCTAATTGGCGCTTATCTTCTGAAGTGTTGTCATCAGAGCCAATAAAAAAGCTAACCAAGAAGAACACTGCAACGGCCAGCACTCCTAAAAATCCTGCAATTCCCATAATGTCACTCCTTAGCTTTAAAGTTTTCCAAAGACTCAATAATTTCGTTGTATCTTTGTTTAACCCAGCTTTTCTTGATTGGTCCCCAGGAATGGAGTTGATACCCGCCAGTCTTTCGCGAACCAACGTACTCAACTTCAATCCCCATATCTCGTATACCATTAATATTAGTCTTAACTGTGTTTTTAGGCCAGTTAAGCAAGCCTACTATTTCGACTGTGGAGATTGGCCCTTGCTCATCTATGATGTATGCAAGAATCAACCTCCTATAGTAAGCACTTTCAAATAGATTTTTTATTTGCATTGAAACCACTGTTTCTGAATATCGCCATCAGACCCAATAGTAACATAAACCCAAAACCTGTGCTGCCGCCACTCTTTTCGCCGCCAGTGTTACCACCAGTGTCACCGCCAGAGCTGGCATTATCATTATCAGTCAATGTGATAGTAATGGTACTTGTAGTCACTTCTACACCCGCACCTTCAAGGATAACATCAAATGATGTATTACCAGCTTCATCATCAGAGTCATCAAGAATTTGAAGTATTAGTGTTTTTTCAGTTTCACCATCAGCGAATGTCAATTCTTGATCTAACGCCGTAAAGTCAGTACCAGCAACTGCACTACCAGCTACCGTATAAACACGCACAACAGCTATTCCTTCAGAACCGTCACTTCGAGTAACAGTAAGTGTCACACTGCCAGCAGCTTCAGAAACACTGGTCGCTGACGCGCTTAACGCAAACGTACCAGCGTCAGGCTCTACCGAATCATCATTATCAATGATATCAACATTCACGCTCTTAACATCGTACTCAGCAGTTTCGCTAGGGCTATTAATTTCAATAGTCAGGCTTTCTTTCGTTTCAGCCTTTTGGTCATCAATAGTCACCAAAGTAACTGATTTTTCAACTTCACCTTCAGCAAACACAAGCTGTTCATTTAGGGCAACATAGTCAGACCCAGCAACTGCACTACCAGCTACCGCAGAGACATTAACCACCGCCTCACCAGTACCACCAACGCGAGTTACAACATAACTACCTGAATCACCCTCATTCAACTCTGAAGGTCCAGTAACCGAGAACATGCCAGCTGTGCCAGTTTGAGCGCCATCAGCAACATTTAGCGTTGCAGTAGCCACATCGCCAACACCCAACTTATAAGCATATTTCATTGTTACGGAGAAGGATTCAGTGCTTTCACTCTCACTGTCTTTTACCATTGGGTAGACCACTTCAGCAGTGGCCGCTCCCGCTTCAAATTCTGCCAGCACATAAGCATCTACGAAATCAACACCCCATTCCGCAGTATCACTTTTAGCAAACAATTTAACCGATGCAGCTTGTGATAAGTCACCATCACGTTGCAATGTGATCACCACGCCATCTTGTTCATTGCCTGAAAAAGCAGTTTCAGCAAACGATACCACGCCCAACGACTCAACACCCGCACGGCGCTGTGTAGTTGCCACAAAGTTTTCTTCCAGAACGCGAGCATTGTTAGCTGCATCTTCATTACCACAAACCTCACCACCGCTAGATAAGTCAGGTGAAGAATAATGATGCAGCGTTTTGGCAGCTGGCGAAGCCGAATACATGATTGTGTAATTGCCACCACACATCGCTGCTCTGGCATATTCTGGACCCACATATGCCTTAGCCTCTTCGTGATTCATACCGATGTTATGACCAACTTCGTGTGCAAACGTGGTGTATTGCTCAGGAGCAACACCATTATCAACCATGCTAGAATACTCACCACCAATACCAGCAAGACCCAGCACTGTATCTTCAGGGCGCTGTTCTCGGACATAAACTACAAGATCACCTTTCCACTTTTCTTGGTAAGCTGTGTACTCAGGACTCCCTTCATTTAAGGCAGCTAGAGAGAATAAGTAGTTAGCGCCATCCTGAACGATATTTCCATCACTATCGACAACATTTTGGTATGGCACACTATCAGATATAGATTCTACAGGAATCACATCAGATACTGACAAGTGATAGTTCAAACCATGCGCTTTATAGCTGTCGTTAGCAGTTGCAACCCATGCCTCAATTCGTTTATGAGCCTCGTAAGCGCCATATTTAGAAAAATATGAAGGCTGATAGAACACAACCACATCTGCCACAACAGCACTTTCAGCTGCGGTGGCAGAAGTAGTTGAATGACTCTGAATCATGCCATTAGGTGCCACTTTGGGTAAATGCTGAACCTGACTCTCGTTAACGTAAATCTCACGAATATCTGTAGCTGCACCCGCTGATGCAGAAACTGCCATTACCGATAAACATACTGTACTAATTAGTGTTTTCATTTTTACAAATCCTAAAATTAAAGCTCCCTTAAACTATACCGCTACGGTATAGTTACGTCAAGGCAATTATTAATTTTTTATATTCATTTTCTGATTTACCTGGTAGCAACTCAGGCAAAACTATAGTCATCATATAACGTCGAACGTCAGTGGGTATGCGCTCTAGCGTATACCCACGACCTTCCATTTTAGAAGGCCAACTTTCGGTGTATTTTGTGCCACAGTGTTTGTTTAATTCCTCTATGGCAGCTTTCTGTGTTTTTGTTTTTTTTTCAACATCTAACCAATTGGTAAATAAATTACGATTTAACACCCTATATGCTCCCCATTTTTTACTTGACACACTGTAGCCCACGCGCTGAACGTTTTTGATCTGCCAGTGGGTAAATGCGTTACTGTTGCAGTCGCAATTATATCTCCAACACCACCGGTTGTGCACCTGCCACCCGTACCCGTGCAACCACCAGACCATACAACATCCCACTCTGCCGGATTAGAGAATCTATAATTTTCTCGACCTAAATAATCCCCAACCGAGAAATTTGCCTGCCCAAGTTTTGGGAATTCAACTAGACCATAGCAACTTGAATAAGATGCCCTATCAAATGCGAGAGTGTCTACCCAGCAACCATATTTAAAGCTATTAAATGGATCATTAGGCGTAGTATTAGTATAGGAAACACTCACGCTATCTGAAGCCGCTCTACTGGTATAATGGCTATTGGTTACAACTAGCTCAATACTACCAGAAGCGCTTTCTTGTGGCCCTAACGAGCTTGAAAGACTGCATGAAGGCGAAGCACTACCGCCCTTTGCAATAGTACCACCACTACAAGCCGAAAAGTTCAACCCACTTCCAGATGTCACCCAACGATAAGAACAGCCCTGCCTACACCCCGTAATTGAACCTGTTGCAGTACCAGAAAAGTTTGAACGCGCATCGGCTAAATTGCACGATGAACAGGTTAAGTTCACACTTGGCGTTTCCGGTATGCAGTATTTAGTAACATCAACACAGTTATCCAACTTACTTCGTTGCTCAGTGATCAATAGATGGTTGTTGTTGACCGAGCTTTGAGACGTGTAAAAGTCATCATTACTGGTGAATGAGCCGCCACTAAACTGATTTGCTGTGACAGTGTTATAGTTCGCGCTAGTGCCGCTTACGCTGGCAATGTTACCTGTATTAAAGTTAGCTGTAGTGACGTTGATACCTGAAGCGCTAAGCGCCCCCAGGACAGTCAGTTTTGATGCAGAGGCATTGCCTAAAGATGAGCTGTTAGATTCAATAACATTGGTTTGAAGACGGTTATTCACCGTTAGGTTTGATGCCGATACAGACCCCGCTGAGGCATTGCCAGAAGCGCTGCCGCTTGATGCTTGCACCGTCTGACCTTTAAAGCTGTTCGTATCAATACGGTTACTGTCTAATTCATCAAATGTCGATGTACCAGAACTTGATACCGATGTACCAGAAGCGCTATTGGCCTCGCCACTATTAATGTTACCTGTAGTAACATCTAAATTAGTCACATTACCGTTAGATGATGATAGTCTGTTTAACCCTGCCGTCCCTGTAACGCTCATATTACCAATAGAACCGCTATTCGCTGACACGCTATCAAAATTACCATTCGTGCCGTTCACCGTGCCATAAGTAAGCGTAGTACCGCTTAACGTATTCACAGTACCTGTTCCATACGACAATGAATTACCTGATAAAGAACCGATATTACCGTTATTAAAGTCCAAAGTATTACCGGATACAGAGCTTATAGTGCCTGAGTTGTAGGTAAATGTATTACCGTCAAGTGAAGTAATCGAACCATTACCGAACGTGAGCCAATTACCGCTCACTGAATCAATACTACCACTGTTATAATCCAGTGAGTTACCGCTAAGGCTATTGATTGTCGCGCTATCAGCGCTTATAGAATCAAACTGGCCGGAGTTTGCTGAAACAGAGTCAATTCCAGTAATATCGTTGCCATTGCCAACAATATCACCATTCATAGACAGCGTACCGTTAGCTCTCACCGTTCCAGCATCAATATTTAGCTGATTACCCGCATAGGTAATGCTGTTGTTGCCTAGCTGAACCTCTTCAGCGTTAATTCTTTCTATATCAGCATTGGTAAACTCAGCATCGTCGAAAGTGGCTCGTTGAACATTAAGCGAACCAATATTAATCAGATCATTATTGTTAATGTCCAGGTCTACTTCTAACTGAGTACGTTGCGGGTTATCAGGATCTTCTACACGCTGTAGGTAATCGTCATAAAGCGCTGACTGGAAAGGTCTGTTGATAGTTGCTGTAACAGTAGTTCCAGCTGACGAACCACCTGGTATCTGGTTTGCTACAGCTTGCGCTACCGATTCTTTCAGAAGGTTAACAGTCAGAGCGTAATCATCACCGACTTGCCCACCAAAGATTGCCGTACAAAAAGGCGATTGAAATGCACCACCGCCGCATCGTGCCGCATCACCAGTAAAGTAACCGCCAGCTGCCAAATCGTTAATTGTAGCAGGCCACGCCATGTTATCTCGATAATACGCTGTCAGTGCGCTGGATATCTCTCTGAGTTCTTCAGCCGTAGATTCATAGGTTTCCCTAACACTTTCTGGCTGCTGCATTCGTGTTTTATAGTAAACCGTACTACCCAAAGCCAAAATACCCACAAGGGCCATGATGAGCAATGAGCCGTGTCCGGCTTGACGTTTCAAGCTTCTCATACCGCTTACCCTTACTGACAACCGCCTGCGCTTTGGCAGGAGTTCCATTTGTTGATGTATTGGTCAATCAGAGATTTATTATTGTTCACGCTACTTTGACTGGTCGTAAAGTTAGAGCCGCTG
>JGI11762J13096_1000033_pt1 | contig 25570 bp, 6 predicted proteins | sample DeeseametaMP0900_FD_13096 | JGI IMG/M metagenome (IMG submission 13096) | reverse complement strand
CCGGGAAGGTCTGGACGCTTCACTCGTCTCGCAACCCATTCATCGCTGAGCGCTCCACCATAGACGAGAGCGATCCAGATGAGGAGGACCACGACCGAGAGGTAGACGATGACGGGCACGAAGAAGCTCGTGACTCTGTCGGCAAGTCGTTGGATGCCAGCTTTACGCCCAGAGGCTTCGCGAACCGCTTCAAGAATGCCATCGATGAGGCAGTCGTCCGGCAAAACCTCAACCTGTGCGAGCACGGCTCTTGTACCGGCATTGGCTGTGCCAGTGTAAACCTTGTCGCCGACTTGCTTCACGACCTGGCGATCTTCTCCAGTCAAGCTGCTTTCGTTGAAAGTGGCAGGCGCGCCATTTTCATCTTCACGAATGCTGCAATCGAGAGGGGGTGACGCGCCAGGCCGGATGAGCACCGTGTCGCCAATTTCAAGCATCTCGACTGGGACTTCCTTGACGATGCCGTCGAAGGAGAGGACACCCATTTTTGGCTTGAGATCTCCAAGCTGTGCAATTGCATCGCCTGTTCGCCTTTTGCTCCAACTCTCCAGTAGACGGCCGAGCAAGATGAAGAAGTTGAGAAAGACACAAGCGTCGAAGAAGGACATTCCCATGTCTTCTTGCTGTTCCCCAAGAGGAGAGCGAGACGCATCGACGAAGAGAAAGGCCAGGCTGGAAAAGTACGCGACTGAGCTTCCTAGGGCAACGAGAACGTCCATGTTACCCCAATGTAACAGTCGCTCCTGCCATGACCTGCCTCTGCGCCATACGCGACGGATGGACTTCCACGCGCCTCCGTAGAACACGCTGCCGACACCGAATTGAACTGGGGTGGCAAGACACCAAAGTGCAATCTCCCCGACCGTTGCGGATCCCCAGATTGGTTGCGAGAGGGACTGACGGAGAGGATGATGGGGTGATAAAAAGGCCGGTGCGATGACCCCCACGAGGAGCGCTGGACCAGCAAAGAGCGCGGCGATTGCGACGCGGACGAGATGAGAGATGAGTTCCTTGCGCGCAAGTTCTTGTGAACGAGAGCTCAAAGAGGGGGGTGGGACATAGGTGACCGTGAAGGCATCATCTAGCGCTGATAGCCGCTCGATCATGTGTCTCATGGTGACTGGCTCGTCGTGGCGGTGAGGATCGGGATTGTACGCGATCTTTAGCAATGGAGAAGCGAGAGAAAAGGCGTTCAAGTCGGCTGTTCGAAGTTTGCCGCCAGAGTTCGCCTTCCAGCGCATGGCTTCTGAACGGACCTTCTCCACGCAATGACCGCAGAACATGCCATCGATGTGGAGCTGTACCAGACGCGTCGTGTTGGAGCTCTTGGACGCATCCGAAGCCTCCTCTTCACACGAGATCAGCTCGGAGTCATAGCCACTATCACCGATAGCTTCTGCGATCTCCCTTGCTCGGCGTTCAATGTCTGCTTTTGAGACGTCGGCTTTCGAGGTGAGCTTTGCAGACGCGCTGTTGCCCAGAAGGTCGACGTCAAAGTTGTCGAGGTTAATCCTGTCATCATCGAGCTCAGACTTCCAGCCTTGTACTGTAGAGTTGACAGCGCCGGTGCAGCTGGCACACGTCATTCCTCCAATAGAGTAGCGAAGGTTCCATTTGCGAGCTGTTGTGTGTTCTGGGGTGAGAAGCGCGATCTCCACGCTTTCGACATCGTACCCGGCATCCTCGATTGACTCTATCAGCTTGCCCTTCACTTTCTCTAAGTCTTCTTCTCCATCAGCAAGGAGGGTTCCGCGCGCCGTTCCACTCAATAGGTCGACCTGAAGTGGCTTTGCATCACTGCTTGCGCTGTGCTTCAGCAGCCCGTGCTCAGCGAGCTCCTTGACGCTGCCCTCGACGTTTGCAACGCAAGAAGAGCATGTCATCCCCTTGATGAGGAGTTTCACAGCATAGCTGCTCTTCTCGCGACCCAAGCCCGATTGCGAGGGAAGCTCTCCTTCCTCCTGAACATCCTCTTCAATGGCGCTTGCTTTTTGACATGCTCTGCAATTCTTTATGTGGCGCTCCCATGCCGCACGCTTCTTTCTTGCTTCCTTTCTCTCATTCGCGGATTTAAATGGAGATACGAGTGTTGCGAGGCTGAAGAGAGAAGGAATCGCTAATGGCTGATCAGAGGAGTGGAGACTGGAGACTTGGGTTTGGTGCTTAGAGTCTTGGTCGGTCCTGCTGCGCGTACTGTTGTCGAGCTTGAGTCCTCCAAGATCCAGCGTCCAACCGAAAGAGGATGCTCCGGTGCTCGCTTGACCTTCTGTACCAGGAGAAGGAACAGACCTGACGCGAATCTGGTCGATTGCGTAGCCATCTTGCGATAGGAGATTGATGACGCTGCTCAGGACTGAGCGAAGCGCCTCCAAATCGCCTGACTCTGTCACAGAGCCATAGGCTACGCTGGCTGCAGGTATTCTGAGCTTGAAGCTCACGGCCTGATCAAGCAGAGAGACCTTAACATTGTCCACTTGCGCCTTGGTACTCTCGAGCAAATGAGTGTCGCTTCTCGCAGACGTAGAGGAAGAGCGCCTAGTTGGGGTCGGTTGCGCGAAGCCATTGGAGACTTTGTACGGGCTTCTCGCATGCTCAGAGCTGACATAGCTGGGCAGGCTGGTCTGCAGGAACGAGACACATGAGGGACAGTGTATCGAAGGAGCTTACAAGAGGAGATAGGGATCAGCGTCGAGTTCATCAAGTTGAAGCAGGAATCACACAAGCCTGCTCACCCACGAGGTCGACCTGGTACGTCTCCATCTTCACTTATTTCCCTTCACTGGCACTTTCATGTGCCTGCAGCTCTACTTCTCCTCGTCCACGCCCTTTGCCTTCGGGATTTGGGATGCGTTGTTGGTGGTATTACAGTACATACTTAGCAGATGGTCGATGATGTAAGGCTAAGTAAGATACAGCCAGAAGAGCGCGCAGTGTCTCAGACAACGCGAAGGTGGGTGACACCACCGAGGGTCAATTCTCCATTCCCCGCCGCGGTAGCGCGCCCGCCAGATCAAACTGTTGCCCAACCTATCTTACGGCATACCGCATAACGCAACGTCTTAAAGCTTCCGTATCAAAGTGACGAGAGGCAGACGAAGAAGTCAACAGTAGCTGTCGATTCATTCTGTCGGACGTCAGCATGAGACAGGTCGCACTTGCCTCGTGACATGAGTCATCGTACCCAACACGAGCGGTCTGGATCTCCGCAGGCAAGAAGCGACCAGACTCTTGCCTGGACTCAGTTAACTCATACCCGGCACGCTACAGTCAGCAGCTTCTGCTTGTGTTGCACAAGCTCGCCGGTATCATCTGAAACCGTCACGCTTCTCAGCATGTCACGAGGGTACCTCTAGCTAGAGCAACCCACCTATGAGACACAGCAATGTCCGCCACAAAGTCGTTGCTCGCCCACACTTTTGTGCTCTGCAAATTGGCTCATCGCAGCACTGATGATTGGTCCTTGGCGTCGACCGCTGTACAGTTCCACGCTGAATCGCTGAACAGAGGGTGCAGAGCTTACGATTCCGACGACTTCAGCTTGCTGATGGAATGCCAGAAGCTCGTTCGAGAAGGTGATTCAATTCTAGTGTCTTTCCACAACTCTTTTGTGCTGACAGCTGGTGCGCTTCAGCTACCTCGCCTGCAATACCGCAGAGCAATGCAGAACACACTCAGACGCAAGAGACAGTGCAGCAAGCAAGCGAGCAGAACTACTCTCGCCTGCCGCATGACATCCTCGTTACCATCTGCGAACGGCTAGACAGCCCTTCTGCGCTGAGCTCCTTTGCGCTTTGCAGCCAAAGTAGTTATGTCATTGCCGTGCCTTGTTTATATCGGAAAGTCAAGCTCCTGTCAACAGCAGGGCAAACACGTTTCGCCTATGCGGTTGCACTACAACAAGGCAAGGAGGGGCTTGCTCGACATGTTACATCATTGGAAGTCCCTTTCCCGGACACGCGAAGCGGTTGCGTCGATTGGCACACAGCGCTGCTGCTCATGACTCTTATGCGATGCCCTGCTATCAAATCACTAAGCTTGATCCGACCGCAGCGAGACCTTGATGCCTTTATCTGCACCCAAGCAGACATCAATACGGTCAGCGCCCTTGTATCGGCAACACAAAACCTGCTGGACCTCACGATAAATTTCGCTCCCAAGAATTCGAGCCCTTATGATCCCATACAATGCTACTGGGGTAAAACTCGCTACACGTTTTCAGCACAGAACAGCACAATCCCACAAGAAGCCGCACCGTCATACAAACATGATCACCTGGTCTTCCCACGGCCGCTGACGGATCAGCTGGCGCGTCTTCGCTCTTTCTGCCTCGTCGCTGGAGTCGACCTTGGCTGGAAAATCCTGGTGCACTGCCTGGGTCCGTCGCTGCGTTCGCTACATCTCAGCCTGCCTTTGTCAGGCGATGCGTACCTAGAACAGGTTGCGCAAACTTCGCCGTATCTTGAAAGCTTCACTTTGAACACTGCATCAAGTGCACAAGTCACCGACACCTCGTTGTCGATCTTTGCGAAAAAGTGTGGGGGAACGCTGAAAAGACTCGCCATTTCTCATCTAATCACGCCGGAACCAGGAAACATCGAACCGTCCGCACAACTTCGTCCTTTTGCGTCTTTGGCGACTCATTGTCGTCAATTGGAAGAACTACATCTTGGAGAGGGGGTTCCGTTAAGCGTAGAAGATCTCGAGACCTTGTTGGGTCCCTCGGGTATGCCTCTTCGAACCCTGTCTCTACAGAGTGCTGGACCAGTCAGCCATTTCGGCCAAAAGGCTTCACGTGAACGCACAACACAACTCACGTCTCAGCTTGTCAAGCGGCTTGGCAGCACTTTGCAAGACATTTCATTGGCCAAGAGCGTCGTCTACGCAAATGACGACTTTCTGAATGCATGTGCCCAGCTCGTAGAATTACAGAGCCTCGACGTCCAATTGTCAGCGACTGTCAGCCCTAGTTCGATCGATGCGCTTCTCAGCACAAAACCAATTCTGAAGTCATCCTTATGCTTCCAGGGGCTGTGACTGTAACACCGAAATAGCGGCAACGAAGGCGCAACAATAAATGCGCTTGCGCTTTCTGCTCGCATATGCAAGACTGCTCGGACGTACAACATCGCCTACTTGATTCTTTCAGGCGGCTGCAGGCAATGCGATATGGTTTCCGCTCTTCTCGTTCCCTAACCTTGCGATTTGGGAAGCAAATGCTGAACACGCTACACCCGACCCTTGCACGTGCTGCACTGTGATGCGAAAGCTGCTGGTTCTATCTTCGCCAGAGATGAAAGGCCGGAAAAGACTGGAAGCCACTGGCGAACCAACATGCTGGGGTGTCCTCCAAGCTCTTCTTCGAGAAGCTGGTGTAACCCAGTCCCGCTGATGGGACAAGTTGCTCTCGCTACGTTCAATCTAGGAATGGCCGCCCTGTACCCAATCCGATGGGCCAGCCAATTGCTGCGTTCTCATCATACGAACACGTCCTGTTTTGTGGCCTTTACATGCAGCCTTAGCTGCTCCGGTGGTGCTTCGTTGCGACTGTGCCTATGTTGGCAGTCCGAAGTGGGGACAAAGAGTGTGCCTTGATTGGCTCGACGAGGTCTGCATAGTGTGCGACGGAAAGCACGTTTTGGGTCAAACCTCGACTCTCCTCTGATGGGCCTCCGCGCTGCGGCTGTAATGACATAGCATCAATCACGGACACGGAGCCGCAGTCTTTGCTCGACAAGGCTCGGGTAGTGTGGGATCGGTGAGGCTGTGAGGCGTGAAATTGTTATCATTCATGCCTTATGAGTAAGATAACGAGGATGTATGATGGAAAAGACGCGTTTCAAAGCGTGGAACAACTGTGGAACCAATCTCACCAAAAAGACAGGGCAGCTATACTGAAATCTCATATCAACCTCATTATTGAATACTGAACACCGAATACAGAACAGAGAAGACCTCCTATGAAAGGAAAGGCTCCTAATCGACAAGTCTCGCAAGCATAGCATGCGTCTGCGTGTTCATCCGCGCATCAACAGCGCGTCAACGAATTCTGAGAATTCTGAGGGCGCTCTGCGCCGCCTTTCCACCTCATCTCGGCGAAGTGGGCAGCAAAAAGACGAGCACACTTTTCTGTGACGAGATGGGCTATCTGATAGGTAGAAAACATGGTGCAGGGTCGCAATGGATCAGCATGTAGTTCTATTCGAACTCTCTCCTTCAGTGCTATCAGCGCACCTTTGGCGGGTACGAGGGACAGGCCGCTGTCCTTTCGATGAAGCGGCATAGTGCTGCTTCGGCGAAGGTCGGCGACCTCATCAGCGCTCGCGCTCCTTTTGCGCCCTGTCAAATGGAATCTGCTAGTACGAGGGACGGACCTTCCGACCGGTCGGCCTGTGCCGATTGACGTGGCTGATCCAGGAAGAGGATCGCTCAAGCTTGACTTGTCTCCCTTGCGAACAGACTTTTCTCGACTTGGTTTAGATTCGAGCCCCTTTGTTCGTGTGCAAACTTGAGTACCGTCCACCATACTTTTCCTTCTTCAAGTGACCATTGATAGCTCTACCATCGAGAAGCTCTCTGGCACACCGAACCACTGACGACATCAAGACTTTGAGCTCCCCTTTGAACTCGCGAAAGTCAGCAAAATGCCGGTCAAAGGCATTTTTAAGCAAGTCGAAACAATCGCCCAGACGGGCACGACGTTTGAACAATTGCAAGGACGACGAAGAACCGTCATGCTGGCGGAAGTCAGGACATGGACGATGGCTGCTCTAGACGCAGCCATCGAGATGGAGAACAGGCTCCATCTCATGGCACCAGCACAGCCAAGCGAATTCGTGACGGATGGCGCCATCGCCAAAAGCGCCGCCCCACTACTGAGGTCCAAGTTGGAAGAATGGGGATTGTTGGAGCCTTCCGCCAACATCCTCAAGGTCCTCATCCTTGATGGGCCGCTCGCCTCCAAGGGCGAAAAGCGCGTGGAAGAGCCCGCGTATCTCGTGTCTGAGGAACGCACTCTCCAGTTCCTCAGACTTTCGGCCCGGCCCAAGGGTGCCCTTGACCCTGGTGTACAAGCGCCGACAATCGGTGCCATAACCGATGAAGTCGACCTGAACACGGTCGCCTTTTGTGGGGATAAACAGGTAGTTCCGACCGTCACCAAGACATGGAAAACGATGCTGCGAGAGCGTCTATCGGTGAGTGGAGCAAATCATTGCACAGAGATGGTCTTTGCTAATGGCCAAATTCAAAGATGCGTCATCGGGGTGCCCTCCCGCTCCATACTCATGAATTAGCCCAACTCCTACCACAACGAACCCCAGTCGCATCAGAGGCGGGGCCCAACTTCCGTTCCACCGTCCTCTCGGCTCTTCAGACGTCTCAGCTCGTCATCGCGGGGGCGGCTGCTCATTCACGACCTGCCGTAGCAAGTCTCGCCAGGGCGATCGCAGATGAGAATGGATCCGTCATCATCAATGACTATCTCTTCGAGCTCGTTATCTTCTCGCCGGAGCCACCTGTGCTCGCAGCAGGTGCGTTTTTACACATCTGCAACGTTTTCGAGATTGATCCGTCGGCATTCGACTGCGAGATGACGGAGCTCGCTCACGATCGAGCCAGCACGGCCACGATACAAACCACTTGGTTGCGCGCCTTTGATGTCACCTTGGCAGAAGCAGAAGATGCCCGAGCGAGCATCAAGGACTTCTATACTATCTTCGAGGACCTCCGTATCAAAGTGCCACTTCAGCTCAAGGCAAGCATCTTGGAGTCAAAGGACAAAGGCGGCTACTCTCATGCGGCGACCCCGGTGAATACGAACAAAGCTCGCAGCCTTCGCACACCCGGCCACGCGACGCTAGCCACAACTCCGAATACTCCATCTCGAGCACAGGGGGCTTCTATGCATGGTGCCATCACCCTAGGGATCACCTCGCATGGTGCGCCAATCCCTGCCTCGACATCTCAGGGTGCGCCGACTTCAGCCGTTACGGCACACGATGCGCGCACGCCTGTAGATGTTCCTCCAGCTTCAGACGCCCCCGAGCCATCTTCTCCACATCCTCCTTCGCCTCGCGAACAATCTCAGCGCAAACCGCGGGTGACCCCGATGACGCGACCGCCGCTGCCTCCTCCTTCCGGGCTGATGGCACGACTGCCGCCGGCTGAGACTGCAAGTCACCTGCCAAGCAACCCAACAGCGCCAGGGTCTGCTCTCAATCAGCCTCTTCCACAGCGGAATTACATTGGTGGTGCGCCGAGACCTAAGTATACGGCAGCGGGGCTATCTTCTCACCAAACGCCACGACAACAGAGTCATTTTAGACCGCCAAGGCACGTCGTTCGAAATGAAGGAATTCAGTCGTCACCCGAAGTAGGCTTTCACAATCAGCCTTTACCCTGCTCGCCTCGGCACGTCGATGAACATCAGAGACGGGCGGGTCTACAGTCGATCTCTCACGGTCCGGCGCCAGCCGAACTCGAGACGAATCCTCACAGCAGACGTCAAGCTTCAATCAGGGAATGCATACAATACTGTCTACTTGGGTACCGCCGGAGGGCGCCAAAAATTGAGCGTCAACGCGCTCAACACGACCGACGTGCTGCTGAGAGCCATTGCCAATCCACTCCACGAGGGTCCGAGCGAAAAGTTGATAGGCTCGAGCACCCCCGCTGCGATCGGAATGAGGACGACGTTGAAGACTGCAGCCCATGCAAAGTTGGAGTAGATCTTGACGGTCGCTGCCGAGGAGAGTGATAAGATGGTTTCAATGGACGATAGCGGCGAGGTCTTCGACAAGAGGATAAAGTCCGCAGAGGAGTGGGCAATGCTGGAGCCGCTGCCCATCGCGATGGACACGTCCGCGGAAGCGAGTGCAGGAGCGTCATTGACGCCATCGCCGCAGAAGAGAATGAGAGGCCGATCCTTGATGCTCTTCGTCTTCTCCCCGCCCTGGCGAATCTCCTCGATGCAATCGCGCTTGCCCTCCGGACTTGTGCTGGCTTTGACGCGTTCGTCCGAGATGCCCACTTGCTTCGCAACAGCTTTTGCTGTCACCTCATTGTCACCAGTGACAATCCACAAGTCCGCGTCGTACTTCTTCTTGAGCTGATCGAAGACGCCCTTTGCTTCAGGTCGAACGGCGTCAGAGATCGCGAAAGCGGCGGCGAGCCGAGCAGCACCCGCCTTTGGCTGAACTGCAGCGAAGATAGTGATGCTTCCATCGGCCAACCACGCGCGAGAAAGATCTCCTAGATGCTTGGCTCCCTCGCTTTCGAGGTTTAACCCAGCGTCCCGCATCAGTGTTTGGTTGCCAATGAGCAAATGCGCTACCTTCCCTCCGGACACCGCAGCTCGCAGACCCTTGCCGGCAATCTCCTCCACATTCGTGATGGACAGAGCCACATCTGTCGAAGCTCTTGCGGCGCTAAAGGCCTTGAGAGCGAGTGCGATCGGATGATTGCTGAAGTTCTCCGCTTGTGCGATCATGCTGTGCAATTGGTCGTGAGGCAAATCCAGTGACGCTTGAATGACGTGGTTGACGACTTCTGCACCTTCGCCTTTGGTGATCGTACCCGTTTTGTCAGATAGTACGACGAGCTTTCGAGATCGCAGCTTGACCTGACTGGCAATGCTGAAGGCTTCTCCTCCGCCGTTGACAAGAATGCCATGCTTACTTGCAAGACCGATGGCGACCATTTGAGCGGTTGGCGCTGCGAGACCAATCCCGCAAGGGCATGCAATGACGAGGGTGCTGACTGCGAACTGTATGGCGAAGAGTAGTCGAGAGCCGGGAAGGTCTGGACGCTTCACTCGTCTCGCAACCCATTCATCGCTGAGCGCTCCACCATAGACGAGAGCGATCCAGATGAGGAGGACCACGACCGAGAGGTAGACGATGACGGGCACGAAGAAGCTCGTGACTCTGTCGGCAAGTCGTTGGATGCCAGCTTTACGCCCAGAGGCTTCGCGAACCGCTTCAAGAATGCCATCGATGAGGCAGTCGTCCGGCAAAACCTCAACCTGTGCGAGCACGGCTCTTGTACCGGCATTGGCTGTGCCAGTGTAAACCTTGTCGCCGACTTGCTTCACGACCTGGCGATCTTCTCCAGTCAAGCTGCTTTCGTTGAAAGTGGCAGGCGCGCCATTTTCATCTTCACGAATGCTGCAATCGAGAGGGGGTGACGCGCCAGGCCGGATGAGCACCGTGTCGCCAATTTCAAGCATCTCGACTGGGACTTCCTTGACGATGCCGTCGAAGGAGAGGACACCCATTTTTGGCTTGAGATCTCCAAGCTGTGCAATTGCATCGCCTGTTCGCCTTTTGCTCCAACTCTCCAGTAGACGGCCGAGCAAGATGAAGAAGTTGAGAAAGACACAAGCGTCGAAGAAGGACATTCCCATGTCTTCTTGCTGTTCCCCAAGAGGAGAGCGAGACGCATCGACGAAGAGAAAGGCCAGGCTGGAAAAGTACGCGACTGAGCTTCCTAGGGCAACGAGAACGTCCATGTTACCCCAATGTAACAGTCGCTCCTGCCATGACCTGCCTCTGCGCCATACGCGACGGATGGACTTCCACGCGCCTCCGTAGAACACGCTGCCGACACCGAATTGAACTGGGGTGGCAAGACACCAAAGTGCAATCTCCCCGACCGTTGCGGATCCCCAGATTGGTTGCGAGAGGGACTGACGGAGAGGATGATGGGGTGATAAAAAGGCCGGTGCGATGACCCCCACGAGGAGCGCTGGACCAGCAAAGAGCGCGGCGATTGCGACGCGGACGAGATGAGAGATGAGTTCCTTGCGCGCAAGTTCTTGTGAACGAGAGCTCAAAGAGGGGGGTGGGACATAGGTGACCGTGAAGGCATCATCTAGCGCTGATAGCCGCTCGATCATGTGTCTCATGGTGACTGGCTCGTCGTGGCGGTGAGGATCGGGATTGTACGCGATCTTTAGCAATGGAGAAGCGAGAGAAAAGGCGTTCAAGTCGGCTGTTCGAAGTTTGCCGCCAGAGTTCGCCTTCCAGCGCATGGCTTCTGAACGGACCTTCTCCACGCAATGACCGCAGAACATGCCATCGATGTGGAGCTGTACCAGACGCGTCGTGTTGGAGCTCTTGGACGCATCCGAAGCCTCCTCTTCACACGAGATCAGCTCGGAGTCATAGCCACTATCACCGATAGCTTCTGCGATCTCCCTTGCTCGGCGTTCAATGTCTGCTTTTGAGACGTCGGCTTTCGAGGTGAGCTTTGCAGACGCGCTGTTGCCCAGAAGGTCGACGTCAAAGTTGTCGAGGTTAATCCTGTCATCATCGAGCTCAGACTTCCAGCCTTGTACTGTAGAGTTGACAGCGCCGGTGCAGCTGGCACACGTCATTCCTCCAATAGAGTAGCGAAGGTTCCATTTGCGAGCTGTTGTGTGTTCTGGGGTGAGAAGCGCGATCTCCACGCTTTCGACATCGTACCCGGCATCCTCGATTGACTCTATCAGCTTGCCCTTCACTTTCTCTAAGTCTTCTTCTCCATCAGCAAGGAGGGTTCCGCGCGCCGTTCCACTCAATAGGTCGACCTGAAGTGGCTTTGCATCACTGCTTGCGCTGTGCTTCAGCAGCCCGTGCTCAGCGAGCTCCTTGACGCTGCCCTCGACGTTTGCAACGCAAGAAGAGCATGTCATCCCCTTGATGAGGAGTTTCACAGCATAGCTGCTCTTCTCGCGACCCAAGCCCGATTGCGAGGGAAGCTCTCCTTCCTCCTGAACATCCTCTTCAATGGCGCTTGCTTTTTGACATGCTCTGCAATTCTTTATGTGGCGCTCCCATGCCGCACGCTTCTTTCTTGCTTCCTTTCTCTCATTCGCGGATTTAAATGGAGATACGAGTGTTGCGAGGCTGAAGAGAGAAGGAATCGCTAATGGCTGATCAGAGGAGTGGAGACTGGAGACTTGGGTTTGGTGCTTAGAGTCTTGGTCGGTCCTGCTGCGCGTACTGTTGTCGAGCTTGAGTCCTCCAAGATCCAGCGTCCAACCGAAAGAGGATGCTCCGGTGCTCGCTTGACCTTCTGTACCAGGAGAAGGAACAGACCTGACGCGAATCTGGTCGATTGCGTAGCCATCTTGCGATAGGAGATTGATGACGCTGCTCAGGACTGAGCGAAGCGCCTCCAAATCGCCTGACTCTGTCACAGAGCCATAGGCTACGCTGGCTGCAGGTATTCTGAGCTTGAAGCTCACGGCCTGATCAAGCAGAGAGACCTTAACATTGTCCACTTGCGCCTTGGTACTCTCGAGCAAATGAGTGTCGCTTCTCGCAGACGTAGAGGAAGAGCGCCTAGTTGGGGTCGGTTGCGCGAAGCCATTGGAGACTTTGTACGGGCTTCTCGCATGCTCAGAGCTGACATAGCTGGGCAGGCTGGTCTGCAGGAACGAGACACATGAGGGACAGTGTATCGAAGGAGCTTACAAGAGGAGATAGGGATCAGCGTCGAGTTCATCAAGTTGAAGCAGGAATCACACAAGCCTGCTCACCCACGAGGTCGACCTGGTACGTCTCCATCTTCACTTATTTCCCTTCACTGGCACTTTCATGTGCCTGCAGCTCTACTTCTCCTCGTCCACGCCCTTTGCCTTCGGGATTTGGGATGCGTTGTTGGTGGTATTACAGTACATACTTAGCAGATGGTCGATGATGTAAGGCTAAGTAAGATACAGCCAGAAGAGCGCGCAGTGTCTCAGACAACGCGAAGGTGGGTGACACCACCGAGGGTCAATTCTCCATTCCCCGCCGCGGTAGCGCGCCCGCCAGATCAAACTGTTGCCCAACCTATCTTACGGCATACCGCATAACGCAACGTCTTAAAGCTTCCGTATCAAAGTGACGAGAGGCAGACGAAGAAGTCAACAGTAGCTGTCGATTCATTCTGTCGGACGTCAGCATGAGACAGGTCGCACTTGCCTCGTGACATGAGTCATCGTACCCAACACGAGCGGTCTGGATCTCCGCAGGCAAGAAGCGACCAGACTCTTGCCTGGACTCAGTTAACTCATACCCGGCACGCTACAGTCAGCAGCTTCTGCTTGTGTTGCACAAGCTCGCCGGTATCATCTGAAACCGTCACGCTTCTCAGCATGTCACGAGGGTACCTCTAGCTAGAGCAACCCACCTATGAGACACAGCAATGTCCGCCACAAAGTCGTTGCTCGCCCACACTTTTGTGCTCTGCAAATTGGCTCATCGCAGCACTGATGATTGGTCCTTGGCGTCGACCGCTGTACAGTTCCACGCTGAATCGCTGAACAGAGGGTGCAGAGCTTACGATTCCGACGACTTCAGCTTGCTGATGGAATGCCAGAAGCTCGTTCGAGAAGGTGATTCAATTCTAGTGTCTTTCCACAACTCTTTTGTGCTGACAGCTGGTGCGCTTCAGCTACCTCGCCTGCAATACCGCAGAGCAATGCAGAACACACTCAGACGCAAGAGACAGTGCAGCAAGCAAGCGAGCAGAACTACTCTCGCCTGCCGCATGACATCCTCGTTACCATCTGCGAACGGCTAGACAGCCCTTCTGCGCTGAGCTCCTTTGCGCTTTGCAGCCAAAGTAGTTATGTCATTGCCGTGCCTTGTTTATATCGGAAAGTCAAGCTCCTGTCAACAGCAGGGCAAACACGTTTCGCCTATGCGGTTGCACTACAACAAGGCAAGGAGGGGCTTGCTCGACATGTTACATCATTGGAAGTCCCTTTCCCGGACACGCGAAGCGGTTGCGTCGATTGGCACACAGCGCTGCTGCTCATGACTCTTATGCGATGCCCTGCTATCAAATCACTAAGCTTGATCCGACCGCAGCGAGACCTTGATGCCTTTATCTGCACCCAAGCAGACATCAATACGGTCAGCGCCCTTGTATCGGCAACACAAAACCTGCTGGACCTCACGATAAATTTCGCTCCCAAGAATTCGAGCCCTTATGATCCCATACAATGCTACTGGGGTAAAACTCGCTACACGTTTTCAGCACAGAACAGCACAATCCCACAAGAAGCCGCACCGTCATACAAACATGATCACCTGGTCTTCCCACGGCCGCTGACGGATCAGCTGGCGCGTCTTCGCTCTTTCTGCCTCGTCGCTGGAGTCGACCTTGGCTGGAAAATCCTGGTGCACTGCCTGGGTCCGTCGCTGCGTTCGCTACATCTCAGCCTGCCTTTGTCAGGCGATGCGTACCTAGAACAGGTTGCGCAAACTTCGCCGTATCTTGAAAGCTTCACTTTGAACACTGCATCAAGTGCACAAGTCACCGACACCTCGTTGTCGATCTTTGCGAAAAAGTGTGGGGGAACGCTGAAAAGACTCGCCATTTCTCATCTAATCACGCCGGAACCAGGAAACATCGAACCGTCCGCACAACTTCGTCCTTTTGCGTCTTTGGCGACTCATTGTCGTCAATTGGAAGAACTACATCTTGGAGAGGGGGTTCCGTTAAGCGTAGAAGATCTCGAGACCTTGTTGGGTCCCTCGGGTATGCCTCTTCGAACCCTGTCTCTACAGAGTGCTGGACCAGTCAGCCATTTCGGCCAAAAGGCTTCACGTGAACGCACAACACAACTCACGTCTCAGCTTGTCAAGCGGCTTGGCAGCACTTTGCAAGACATTTCATTGGCCAAGAGCGTCGTCTACGCAAATGACGACTTTCTGAATGCATGTGCCCAGCTCGTAGAATTACAGAGCCTCGACGTCCAATTGTCAGCGACTGTCAGCCCTAGTTCGATCGATGCGCTTCTCAGCACAAAACCAATTCTGAAGTCATCCTTATGCTTCCAGGGGCTGTGACTGTAACACCGAAATAGCGGCAACGAAGGCGCAACAATAAATGCGCTTGCGCTTTCTGCTCGCATATGCAAGACTGCTCGGACGTACAACATCGCCTACTTGATTCTTTCAGGCGGCTGCAGGCAATGCGATATGGTTTCCGCTCTTCTCGTTCCCTAACCTTGCGATTTGGGAAGCAAATGCTGAACACGCTACACCCGACCCTTGCACGTGCTGCACTGTGATGCGAAAGCTGCTGGTTCTATCTTCGCCAGAGATGAAAGGCCGGAAAAGACTGGAAGCCACTGGCGAACCAACATGCTGGGGTGTCCTCCAAGCTCTTCTTCGAGAAGCTGGTGTAACCCAGTCCCGCTGATGGGACAAGTTGCTCTCGCTACGTTCAATCTAGGAATGGCCGCCCTGTACCCAATCCGATGGGCCAGCCAATTGCTGCGTTCTCATCATACGAACACGTCCTGTTTTGTGGCCTTTACATGCAGCCTTAGCTGCTCCGGTGGTGCTTCGTTGCGACTGTGCCTATGTTGGCAGTCCGAAGTGGGGACAAAGAGTGTGCCTTGATTGGCTCGACGAGGTCTGCATAGTGTGCGACGGAAAGCACGTTTTGGGTCAAACCTCGACTCTCCTCTGATGGGCCTCCGCGCTGCGGCTGTAATGACATAGCATCAATCACGGACACGGAGCCGCAGTCTTTGCTCGACAAGGCTCGGGTAGTGTGGGATCGGTGAGGCTGTGAGGCGTGAAATTGTTATCATTCATGCCTTATGAGTAAGATAACGAGGATGTATGATGGAAAAGACGCGTTTCAAAGCGTGGAACAACTGTGGAACCAATCTCACCAAAAAGACAGGGCAGCTATACTGAAATCTCATATCAACCTCATTATTGAATACTGAACACCGAATACAGAACAGAGAAGACCTCCTATGAAAGGAAAGGCTCCTAATCGACAAGTCTCGCAAGAATAGCATGCGTCTGCGTGTTCATCCGCGCATCAACAGCGCGTCAACGAATTCTGAGAATTCTGAGGGCGCTCTGCGCCGCCTTTCCACCTCATCTCGGCGAAGTGGGCAGCAAAAAGACGAGCACACTTTTCTGTGACGAGATGGGCTATCTGATAGGTAGAAAACATGGTGCAGGGTCGCAATGGATCAGCATGTAGTTCTATTCGAACTCTCTCCTTCAGTGCTATCAGCGCACCTTTGGCGGGTACGAGGGACAGGCCGCTGTCCTTTCGATGAAGCGGCATAGTGCTGCTTCGGCGAAGGTCGGCGACCTCATCAGCGCTCGCGCTCCTTTTGCGCCCTGTCAAATGGAATCTGCTAGTACGAGGGACGGACCTTCCGACCGGTCGGCCTGTGCCGATTGACGTGGCTGATCCAGGAAGAGGATCGCTCAAGCTTGACTTGTCTCCCTTGCGAACAGACTTTTCTCGACTTGGTTTAGATTCGAGCCCCTTTGTTCGTGTGCAAACTTGAGTACCGTCCACCATACTTTTCCTTCTTCAAGTGACCATTGATAGCTCTACCATCGAGAAGCTCTCTGGCACACCGAACCACTGACGACATCAAGACTTTGAGCTCCCCTTTGAACTCGCGAAAGTCAGCAAAATGCCGGTCAAAGGCATTTTTAAGCAAGTCGAAACAATCGCCCAGACGGGCACGACGTTTGAACAATTGCAAGGACGACGAAGAACCGTCATGCTGGCGGAAGTCAGGACATGGACGATGGCTGCTCTAGACGCAGCCATCGAGATGGAGAACAGGCTCCATCTCATGGCACCAGCACAGCCAAGCGAATTCGTGACGGATGGCGCCATCGCCAAAAGCGCCGCCCCACTACTGAGGTCCAAGTTGGAAGAATGGGGATTGTTGGAGCCTTCCGCCAACATCCTCAAGGTCCTCATCCTTGATGGGCCGCTCGCCTCCAAGGGCGAAAAGCGCGTGGAAGAGCCCGCGTATCTCGTGTCTGAGGAACGCACTCTCCAGTTCCTCAGACTTTCGGCCCGGCCCAAGGGTGCCCTTGACCCTGGTGTACAAGCGCCGACAATCGGTGCCATAACCGATGAAGTCGACCTGAACACGGTCGCCTTTTGTGGGGATAAACAGGTAGTTCCGACCGTCACCAAGACATGGAAAACGATGCTGCGAGAGCGTCTATCGGTGAGTGGAGCAAATCATTGCACAGAGATGGTCTTTGCTAATGGCCAAATTCAAAGATGCGTCATCGGGGTGCCCTCCCGCTCCATACTCATGAATTAGCCCAACTCCTACCACAACGAACCCCAGTCGCATCAGAGGCGGGGCCCAACTTCCGTTCCACCGTCCTCTCGGCTCTTCAGACGTCTCAGCTCGTCATCGCGGGGGCGGCTGCTCATTCACGACCTGCCGTAGCAAGTCTCGCCAGGGCGATCGCAGATGAGAATGGATCCGTCATCATCAATGACTATCTCTTCGAGCTCGTTATCTTCTCGCCGGAGCCACCTGTGCTCGCAGCAGGTGCGTTTTTACACATCTGCAACGTTTTCGAGATTGATCCGTCGGCATTCGACTGCGAGATGACGGAGCTCGCTCACGATCGAGCCAGCACGGCCACGATACAAACCACTTGGTTGCGCGCCTTTGATGTCACCTTGGCAGAAGCAGAAGATGCCCGAGCGAGCATCAAGGACTTCTATACTATCTTCGAGGACCTCCGTATCAAAGTGCCACTTCAGCTCAAGGCAAGCATCTTGGAGTCAAAGGACAAAGGCGGCTACTCTCATGCGGCGACCCCGGTGAATACGAACAAAGCTCGCAGCCTTCGCACACCCGGCCACGCGACGCTAGCCACAACTCCGAATACTCCATCTCGAGCACAGGGGGCTTCTATGCATGGTGCCATCACCCTAGGGATCACCTCGCATGGTGCGCCAATCCCTGCCTCGACATCTCAGGGTGCGCCGACTTCAGCCGTTACGGCACACGATGCGCGCACGCCTGTAGATGTTCCTCCAGCTTCAGACGCCCCCGAGCCATCTTCTCCACATCCTCCTTCGCCTCGCGAACAATCTCAGCGCAAACCGCGGGTGACCCCGATGACGCGACCGCCGCTGCCTCCTCCTTCCGGGCTGATGGCACGACTGCCGCCGGCTGAGACTGCAAGTCACCTGCCAAGCAACCCAACAGCGCCAGGGTCTGCTCTCAATCAGCCTCTTCCACAGCGGAATTACATTGGTGGTGCGCCGAGACCTAAGTATACGGCAGCGGGGCTATCTTCTCACCAAACGCCACGACAACAGAGTCATTTTAGACCGCCAAGGCACGTCGTTCGAAATGAAGGAATTCAGTCGTCACCCGAAGTAGGCTTTCACAATCAGCCTTTACCCTGCTCGCCTCGGCACGTCGATGAACATCAGAGACGGGCGGGTCTACAGTCGATCTCTCACGGTCCGGCGCCAGCCGAACTCGAGACGAATCCTCACAGCAGACGTCAAGCTTCAATCAGGGAATGCATACAATACTGTCTACTTGGGTACCGCCGGAGGGCGCCAAAAATTGAGCGTCAACGCGCTCAACACGACCGACGTGCTGCTGAGAGCCATTGCCAATCCACTCCACGAGGGTCCGAGCGAAAAGTTGATAGGCTCGAGCACCCCCGCTGCGATCGGAATGAGGACGACGTTGAAGACTGCAGCCCATGCAAAGTTGGAGTAGATCTTGACGGTCGCTGCCGAGGAGAGTGATAAGATGGTTTCAATGGACGATAGCGGCGAGGTCTTCGACAAGAGGATAAAGTCCGCAGAGGAGTGGGCAATGCTGGAGCCGCTGCCCATCGCGATGGACACGTCCGCGGAAGCGAGTGCAGGAGCGTCATTGACGCCATCGCCGCAGAAGAGAATGAGAGGCCGATCCTTGATGCTCTTCGTCTTCTCCCCGCCCTGGCGAATCTCCTCGATGCAATCGCGCTTGCCCTCCGGACTTGTGCTGGCTTTGACGCGTTCGTCCGAGATGCCCACTTGCTTCGCAACAGCTTTTGCTGTCACCTCATTGTCACCAGTGACAATCCACAAGTCCGCGTCGTACTTCTTCTTGAGCTGATCGAAGACGCCCTTTGCTTCAGGTCGAACGGCGTCAGAGATCGCGAAAGCGGCGGCGAGCCGAGCAGCACCCGCCTTTGGCTGAACTGCAGCGAAGATAGTGATGCTTCCATCGGCCAACCACGCGCGAGAAAGATCTCCTAGATGCTTGGCTCCCTCGCTTTCGAGGTTTAACCCAGCGTCCCGCATCAGTGTTTGGTTGCCAATGAGCAAATGCGCTACCTTCCCTCCGGACACCGCAGCTCGCAGACCCTTGCCGGCAATCTCCTCCACATTCGTGATGGACAGAGCCACATCTGTCGAAGCTCTTGCGGCGCTAAAGGCCTTGAGAGCGAGTGCGATCGGATGATTGCTGAAGTTCTCCGCTTGTGCGATCATGCTGTGCAATTGGTCGTGAGGCAAATCCAGTGACGCTTGAATGACGTGGTTGACGACTTCTGCACCTTCGCCTTTGGTGATCGTACCCGTTTTGTCAGATAGTACGACGAGCTTTCGAGATCGCAGCTTGACCTGACTGGCAATGCTGAAGGCTTCTCCTCCGCCGTTGACAAGAATGCCATGCTTACTTGCAAGACCGATGGCGACCATTTGAGCGGTTGGCGCTGCGAGACCAATCCCGCAAGGGCATGCAATGACGAGGGTGCTGACTGCGAACTGTATGGCGAAGAGTAGTCGAGAGCCGGGAAGGTCTGGACGCTTCACTCGTCTCGCAACCCATTCATCGCTGAGCGCTCCACCATAGACGAGAGCGATCCAGATGAGGAGGACCACGACCGAGAGGTAGACGATGACGGGCACGAAGAAGCTCGTGACTCTGTCGGCAAGTCGTTGGATGCCAGCTTTACGCCCAGAGGCTTCGCGAACCGCTTCAAGAATGCCATCGATGAGGCAGTCGTCCGGCAAAACCTCAACCTGTGCGAGCACGGCTCTTGTACCGGCATTGGCTGTGCCAGTGTAAACCTTGTCGCCGACTTGCTTCACGACCTGGCGATCTTCTCCAGTCAAGCTGCTTTCGTTGAAAGTGGCAGGCGCGCCATTTTCATCTTCACGAATGCTGCAATCGAGAGGGGGTGACGCGCCAGGCCGGATGAGCACCGTGTCGCCAATTTCAAGCATCTCGACTGGGACTTCCTTGACGATGCCGTCGAAGGAGAGGACACCCATTTTTGGCTTGAGATCTCCAAGCTGTGCAATTGCATCGCCTGTTCGCCTTTTGCTCCAACTCTCCAGTAGACGGCCGAGCAAGATGAAGAAGTTGAGAAAGACACAAGCGTCGAAGAAGGACATTCCCATGTCTTCTTGCTGTTCCCCAAGAGGAGAGCGAGACGCATCGACGAAGAGAAAGGCCAGGCTGGAAAAGTACGCGACTGAGCTTCCTAGGGCAACGAGAACGTCCATGTTACCCCAATGTAACAGTCGCTCCTGCCATGACCTGCCTCTGCGCCATACGCGACGGATGGACTTCCACGCGCCTCCGTAGAACACGCTGCCGACACCGAATTGAACTGGGGTGGCAAGACACCAAAGTGCAATCTCCCCGACCGTTGCGGATCCCCAGATTGGTTGCGAGAGGGACTGACGGAGAGGATGATGGGGTGATAAAAAGGCCGGTGCGATGACCCCCACGAGGAGCGCTGGACCAGCAAAGAGCGCGGCGATTGCGACGCGGACGAGATGAGAGATGAGTTCCTTGCGCGCAAGTTCTTGTGAACGAGAGCTCAAAGAGGGGGGTGGGACATAGGTGACCGTGAAGGCATCATCTAGCGCTGATAGCCGCTCGATCATGTGTCTCATGGTGACTGGCTCGTCGTGGCGGTGAGGATCGGGATTGTACGCGATCTTTAGCAATGGAGAAGCGAGAGAAAAGGCGTTCAAGTCGGCTGTTCGAAGTTTGCCGCCAGAGTTCGCCTTCCAGCGCATGGCTTCTGAACGGACCTTCTCCACGCAATGACCGCAGAACATGCCATCGATGTGGAGCTGTACCAGACGCGTCGTGTTGGAGCTCTTGGACGCATCCGAAGCCTCCTCTTCACACGAGATCAGCTCGGAGTCATAGCCACTATCACCGATAGCTTCTGCGATCTCCCTTGCTCGGCGTTCAATGTCTGCTTTTGAGACGTCGGCTTTCGAGGTGAGCTTTGCAGACGCGCTGTTGCCCAGAAGGTCGACGTCAAAGTTGTCGAGGTTAATCCTGTCATCATCGAGCTCAGACTTCCAGCCTTGTACTGTAGAGTTGACAGCGCCGGTGCAGCTGGCACACGTCATTCCTCCAATAGAGTAGCGAAGGTTCCATTTGCGAGCTGTTGTGTGTTCTGGGGTGAGAAGCGCGATCTCCACGCTTTCGACATCGTACCCGGCATCCTCGATTGACTCTATCAGCTTGCCCTTCACTTTCTCTAAGTCTTCTTCTCCATCAGCAAGGAGGGTTCCGCGCGCCGTTCCACTCAATAGGTCGACCTGAAGTGGCTTTGCATCACTGCTTGCGCTGTGCTTCAGCAGCCCGTGCTCAGCGAGCTCCTTGACGCTGCCCTCGACGTTTGCAACGCAAGAAGAGCATGTCATCCCCTTGATGAGGAGTTTCACAGCATAGCTGCTCTTCTCGCGACCCAAGCCCGATTGCGAGGGAAGCTCTCCTTCCTCCTGAACATCCTCTTCAATGGCGCTTGCTTTTTGACATGCTCTGCAATTCTTTATGTGGCGCTCCCATGCCGCACGCTTCTTTCTTGCTTCCTTTCTCTCATTCGCGGATTTAAATGGAGATACGAGTGTTGCGAGGCTGAAGAGAGAAGGAATCGCTAATGGCTGATCAGAGGAGTGGAGACTGGAGACTTGGGTTTGGTGCTTAGAGTCTTGGTCGGTCCTGCTGCGCGTACTGTTGTCGAGCTTGAGTCCTCCAAGATCCAGCGTCCAACCGAAAGAGGATGCTCCGGTGCTCGCTTGACCTTCTGTACCAGGAGAAGGAACAGACCTGACGCGAATCTGGTCGATTGCGTAGCCATCTTGCGATAGGAGATTGATGACGCTGCTCAGGACTGAGCGAAGCGCCTCCAAATCGCCTGACTCTGTCACAGAGCCATAGGCTACGCTGGCTGCAGGTATTCTGAGCTTGAAGCTCACGGCCTGATCAAGCAGAGAGACCTTAACATTGTCCACTTGCGCCTTGGTACTCTCGAGCAAATGAGTGTCGCTTCTCGCAGACGTAGAGGAAGAGCGCCTAGTTGGGGTCGGTTGCGCGAAGCCATTGGAGACTTTGTACGGGCTTCTCGCATGCTCAGAGCTGACATAGCTGGGCAGGCTGGTCTGCAGGAACGAGACACATGAGGGACAGTGTATCGAAGGAGCTTACAAGAGGAGATAGGGATCAGCGTCGAGTTCATCAAGTTGAAGCAGGAATCACACAAGCCTGCTCACCCACGAGGTCGACCTGGTACGTCTCCATCTTCACTTATTTCCCTTCACTGGCACTTTCATGTGCCTGCAGCTCTACTTCTCCTCGTCCACGCCCTTTGCCTTCGGGATTTGGGATGCGTTGTTGGTGGTATTACAGTACATACTTAGCAGATGGTCGATGATGTAAGGCTAAGTAAGATACAGCCAGAAGAGCGCGCAGTGTCTCAGACAACGCGAAGGTGGGTGACACCACCGAGGGTCAATTCTCCATTCCCCGCCGCGGTAGCGCGCCCGCCAGATCAAACTGTTGCCCAACCTATCTTACGGCATACCGCATAACGCAACGTCTTAAAGCTTCCGTATCAAAGTGACGAGAGGCAGACGAAGAAGTCAACAGTAGCTGTCGATTCATTCTGTCGGACGTCAGCATGAGACAGGTCGCACTTGCCTCGTGACATGAGTCATCGTACCCAACACGAGCGGTCTGGATCTCCGCAGGCAAGAAGCGACCAGACTCTTGCCTGGACTCAGTTAACTCATACCCGGCACGCTACAGTCAGCAGCTTCTGCTTGTGTTGCACAAGCTCGCCGGTATCATCTGAAACCGTCACGCTTCTCAGCATGTCACGAGGGTACCTCTAGCTAGAGCAACCCACCTATGAGACACAGCAATGTCCGCCACAAAGTCGTTGCTCGCCCACACTTTTGTGCTCTGCAAATTGGCTCATCGCAGCACTGATGATTGGTCCTTGGCGTCGACCGCTGTACAGTTCCACGCTGAATCGCTGAACAGAGGGTGCAGAGCTTACGATTCCGACGACTTCAGCTTGCTGATGGAATGCCAGAAGCTCGTTCGAGAAGGTGATTCAATTCTAGTGTCTTTCCACAACTCTTTTGTGCTGACAGCTGGTGCGCTTCAGCTACCTCGCCTGCAATACCGCAGAGCAATGCAGAACACACTCAGACGCAAGAGACAGTGCAGCAAGCAAGCGAGCAGAACTACTCTCGCCTGCCGCATGACATCCTCGTTACCATCTGCGAACGGCTAGACAGCCCTTCTGCGCTGAGCTCCTTTGCGCTTTGCAGCCAAAGTAGTTATGTCATTGCCGTGCCTTGTTTATATCGGAAAGTCAAGCTCCTGTCAACAGCAGGGCAAACACGTTTCGCCTATGCGGTTGCACTACAACAAGGCAAGGAGGGGCTTGCTCGACATGTTACATCATTGGAAGTCCCTTTCCCGGACACGCGAAGCGGTTGCGTCGATTGGCACACAGCGCTGCTGCTCATGACTCTTATGCGATGCCCTGCTATCAAATCACTAAGCTTGATCCGACCGCAGCGAGACCTTGATGCCTTTATCTGCACCCAAGCAGACATCAATACGGTCAGCGCCCTTGTATCGGCAACACAAAACCTGCTGGACCTCACGATAAATTTCGCTCCCAAGAATTCGAGCCCTTATGATCCCATACAATGCTACTGGGGTAAAACTCGCTACACGTTTTCAGCACAGAACAGCACAATCCCACAAGAAGCCGCACCGTCATACAAACATGATCACCTGGTCTTCCCACGGCCGCTGACGGATCAGCTGGCGCGTCTTCGCTCTTTCTGCCTCGTCGCTGGAGTCGACCTTGGCTGGAAAATCCTGGTGCACTGCCTGGGTCCGTCGCTGCGTTCGCTACATCTCAGCCTGCCTTTGTCAGGCGATGCGTACCTAGAACAGGTTGCGCAAACTTCGCCGTATCTTGAAAGCTTCACTTTGAACACTGCATCAAGTGCACAAGTCACCGACACCTCGTTGTCGATCTTTGCGAAAAAGTGTGGGGGAACGCTGAAAAGACTCGCCATTTCTCATCTAATCACGCCGGAACCAGGAAACATCGAACCGTCCGCACAACTTCGTCCTTTTGCGTCTTTGGCGACTCATTGTCGTCAATTGGAAGAACTACATCTTGGAGAGGGGGTTCCGTTAAGCGTAGAAGATCTCGAGACCTTGTTGGGTCCCTCGGGTATGCCTCTTCGAACCCTGTCTCTACAGAGTGCTGGACCAGTCAGCCATTTCGGCCAAAAGGCTTCACGTGAACGCACAACACAACTCACGTCTCAGCTTGTCAAGCGGCTTGGCAGCACTTTGCAAGACATTTCATTGGCCAAGAGCGTCGTCTACGCAAATGACGACTTTCTGAATGCATGTGCCCAGCTCGTAGAATTACAGAGCCTCGACGTCCAATTGTCAGCGACTGTCAGCCCTAGTTCGATCGATGCGCTTCTCAGCACAAAACCAATTCTGAAGTCATCCTTATGCTTCCAGGGGCTGTGACTGTAACACCGAAATAGCGGCAACGAAGGCGCAACAATAAATGCGCTTGCGCTTTCTGCTCGCATATGCAAGACTGCTCGGACGTACAACATCGCCTACTTGATTCTTTCAGGCGGCTGCAGGCAATGCGATATGGTTTCCGCTCTTCTCGTTCCCTAACCTTGCGATTTGGGAAGCAAATGCTGAACACGCTACACCCGACCCTTGCACGTGCTGCACTGTGATGCGAAAGCTGCTGGTTCTATCTTCGCCAGAGATGAAAGGCCGGAAAAGACTGGAAGCCACTGGCGAACCAACATGCTGGGGTGTCCTCCAAGCTCTTCTTCGAGAAGCTGGTGTAACCCAGTCCCGCTGATGGGACAAGTTGCTCTCGCTACGTTCAATCTAGGAATGGCCGCCCTGTACCCAATCCGATGGGCCAGCCAATTGCTGCGTTCTCATCATACGAACACGTCCTGTTTTGTGGCCTTTACATGCAGCCTTAGCTGCTCCGGTGGTGCTTCGTTGCGACTGTGCCTATGTTGGCAGTCCGAAGTGGGGACAAAGAGTGTGCCTTGATTGGCTCGACGAGGTCTGCATAGTGTGCGACGGAAAGCACGTTTTGGGTCAAACCTCGACTCTCCTCTGATGGGCCTCCGCGCTGCGGCTGTAATGACATAGCATCAATCACGGACACGGAGCCGCAGTCTTTGCTCGACAAGGCTCGGGTAGTGTGGGATCGGTGAGGCTGTGAGGCGTGAAATTGTTATCATTCATGCCTTATGAGTAAGATAACGAGGATGTATGATGGAAAAGACGCGTTTCAAAGCGTGGAACAACTGTGGAACCAATCTCACCAAAAAGACAGGGCAGCTATACTGAAATCTCATATCAACCTCATTATTGAATACTGAACACCGAATACAGAACAGAGAAGACCTCCTATGAAAGGAAAGGCTCCTAATCGACAAGTCTCGCAAG
>JGI11762J13096_1000011_pt1 | contig 36613 bp, 35 predicted proteins | sample DeeseametaMP0900_FD_13096 | JGI IMG/M metagenome (IMG submission 13096) | reverse complement strand
CCTGCGGGGCTGAGGCTGGGCGCTGCGCGCCCGCCGCTGCAGGCGAAACGGCAAGCCGTTCCGAAGAACTCGCGGAAGGGTCGAAGCGCTGCGCGCCTTCGCGGTTTGCTTCTGTTATTCGAGTTCACTCGATTGCAATCGAAATCGAGAAATATTCCGAGCAGTCGAACCGAAACCGGCTCGCCGAAAAATGGCGAACTCAGCGAAACCGGTTTCGGAGCAATCGCATTCAGGTCATTCGTTACGGGATCGCTCGGACTCCGCATCGAGCGCAGCAGGCCGAATCTGCTCCCACAGCGCCGGGTTGATTCCCGCGTTGTACGCGCGTTCGAGCAGCTGCCCCAAGGAATAATCGGGGGCCAGCTCACGGGCAACGTTCATCGCCTCACGCGCCGGCACTGCCTCCCGCCCGATCCAGTAACTCAGCGAAGCGAGGACGAACGCGGGACCGGCTTCGCTGGCGGGCAATACCGCGCCGACCTGCCGCCACAATTCGCCGAGGACTGCGGCGTTGGCTTCGGTGAAGTGAACGAACAGCACATCGCGCACGCGCACGTCCGAGGCTGCGGCTGCGAGCATCGCAGCGTGGTAGTCCGATACCTCGATTCCCCGATTGCCTGAATCGAGATACCCGGCGAGCACTTCGCGGTGGATGGTTTCGGCGGCCGAGATCGGCCCTACTGCCGGGAACGCCCCGCGTGCGGCCCGCATCATGTCCACCACGCTCCCGGCGCGTTCGGTGCCGAACTGTTCGGCAACGAAGCCAGCGCGAATTTGAGCGCGAGAGGCCAGACGTACCCGCCCCTCCAGCAAAGCCCCGACCACGTAGGGGTGAGCCGCCAGGTCGACCGCTTCGCCGACCGCGTCCGGTCCCGCCAGCACCCCGTCCATCAGGTAGCAGCGTGCACGGCCCTCGTGGAACTGGAACACGGTCACGTCATCGCCCGAAAACTCGTGGACAACGGCCATCGACGCCGCATCGGCGTGTGTGTCACTACCGAACACCACCACCACGCGCGATCCGGCCAGATCACGCACGGGGTGACCGCTGGGCACCAGCAGCGGCGCGCCACCGATGGGCGCATCCTCCCCCAGCGGGCAAACCATCACGGCCCCCGGCGAGTTCGGGGTGAACACCACCATTTCGTTCTCGGGAACACAACGGACCAGCATCACCGCCACGGCAACAGCATCGGCGGGCGTAGAGATACGAAAAACAGAAGACATCGGACAAACCCCTTCCAGGGCACAGGGGGCAGATGGTCAGTCCGCCCGATCAACAGAACACCCATAATCTAGCCGAGACCACCGACAAGAACGGGTCACGCGCAACACATTTCGCCCCCGGCGCACTCGGTGCCGGGGACCGCACCGAGTGCGGTTGGGACGAAATGTGCTGGCATGCGTGAGCGAGAACAGGCCTACCCGCGTTGCCGGGGCAGGCCTGTTGTCGCACGTCTAACGCTTTGATCGAAAGCTACTGGACGGGAAGCAGTCTCGACGTCGAACTCCTCGGCAGAGGATCCACTGTGCCGATATTGACGCCTGAGGTTATGTCCAGGCCCCACGTCCATACCGACCAGACCACCGCATCGTCTCCGGTGTCCTGCGGCCCCGGAGATCCAAGAGCGCGCCACAGCGCGAATTGGCGGTTCCAGTTGTGGGGCTTGTCGAGCACATCGACCACATCGCGCGCCGAAACAACCCACTCCGCAGCAGCCAGTGCCGACACGAAGTCCGACACCGCCTGTGATCCCTGAAGGAACCAATCCGACTCGGCCGACTCTGTGACGGCGCTGATTCCTGCGAGGACCCCGTCGAGGTATCCGTGTGCGGACACCGGCCACAGGTCCGCTGCCTTCGGCTCGCCGCTCGCGAACCGGCCCGGAATAGACACCGCCGACGGCATCGGGCAGCGTTGCCCGCTCGATTCCGCAGTCAGTGCGCGCCGAATACCATCTACCGCTCCCGCCAACTGGGGATCTGTGATCTGGCCACGAGGATTCACGACAGCTGCATTGTGCATACCAATTCCTCTCTGTACAAACGATTTTCAGGGAAATTCCAGCGTATGAGTGAACCGTCGAGGAGCGCGGTTTGCGCCCGTTAAGCCCCCTTAACGGGTGGTCGCGCCGATCAGGGCCGAGGGGTTTGATCGGTGCACACATCAGCGGGCGACCCGGCCAGACGCCCCACACCTTCCGTGATCAACGCATGGCAACCTGCCGACGCTGCGGAGGTCACCGGCCCCGGTATCGCGTACACGGTCCGTCCGAGCCTGTGCGCCTCCCTCGCCACCGACAGTGCACGTCCTCGCGCCCCGGCTTCGGGCACCACTACCGCATCGGAGAGAGCTGCCAGCAGCGCGCCACTCCCATTGAATCGTTCACGCCGAGGCTCTGCACCAAACGAGTACTCGCTCACCACCACGCCCTGTTCTGCCACGCGCTCGAGCAACCGAGCATGACCGGACGGATACGCCCGGTCCAAACCGCACGGCATCACCGCGACAGGCGCCCCACCGACCCCCAACACTGCCCGCAACACCGCTCCCTCGATCCCGAACCCACTGCCCGACAGGACCGACACCCGGCGCATCGCCAGATCCCCGGCGAACTCCGACGCGACACGTTCGCCGTAGGCCGTCGCAGCCCGGGTGCCGGTGAGCGCTACCGCCGACACTTCGGCACCGGGCAGCAGGCCCGCCCCACGAACCCACAGAGCGACCGGAGTCGATCCCTCCATCCATCCGGCCATGCGGAGCCGCTGCGGCCACTCAGCGTCCGCAGGAGTGACCAATCGTGCTCCCAACGTTGCCGCCGTCTCGAGGTCTGCCTCGGCACCTGAGTACTCCCACGAGCGAGCTGTCGCGCTCAACAAGTCCTCCGACACTTCCCGATGCCGCACAGCTTCGGCTGCAGCCTCCACGCCCGATAAGGACACCGCCTGATGAACCAACGCGCCCTGCCCGCGCGCCACGTGAGCGAGATACGCCCACGCCACACGCTGACTCGTCACCATCTCGCTACCTGACACCGCGTTCTCACTCGAAACACCGCTCACGACGAAACCCTCCCAGGGCTGACACAAGGGGCGGATGGTCAGTCCGCCCGATCAACAGAACAACTCGAACCTACTCCGACACACCGACAAAAAACAGCACCTGACAAGCGGAAATGTCCCCGGCGCACCCGGTGCCGGGGACAGCGGGTGCGCCGGGCGGTAAGTTCACGACGCGGCCAAAAGAGCAGACCGAAGTGTCCTGTTCGAGTGATACAAATACCGAGCAAACGTCACGGGCCACCAACGAAAGACGACCGCGACGTTCGAGAGGGAAGCTGCACATATGACCGAGCCCGAGCCATGGCGTCGAAGTAGGACGCCGGCCCCGCTCCCCCCGAGTCCCGCTGACGCCCGAGCGACCAGCAAACTGACGGACCCGGAACTGGCTGCGATCATTCGTGACAACCTCCTCCCCCGCTCGAACACAGCCGGCGACACAGCCGATTGGCGCGCGTTCTGGAATACCCTCACTTTCGATCCGCAGCTCAACGACCGTGCAAACGCAATCATCGATGTCTACGTCGAGCAAGCAGCAGCAGCGCTCGATGCCGGCGAACTCGACGACGCACAATACAAACGCGCCGGCAAGTTCCACGATCTGTGTATCCACGCTCTCGACAGGCTCGACAAGGTGGTCGACGACCCCCTTGCCTGGGCCGGTGCACGGGCAGCAGGATTCAATCCACGCTCTCGCGAGATCATCAACACGCTCGTGCAGGCCATCGCTGACCATCGAGACGACAAGGACGACGAGCGGCTGTGGGCCGTCCTGGCAGAGCTGCACCTCGACCCTCGCAACACCCGCTGATTCGAGCCTGGCCGAGTAAGCCCCTGGGCGCGTAACCCAACTGCCCCGCTTATGCGACAAACGAGCTCGGCCTCCGGTAGCCGCAGCTACCGGAGGCCGAGAAGGCGAGGTCCGCACGCCTTGTTACAGGAACGTCGAGATCGGACCCCCTTTTCCGTTGATCCACAGGCCCTGGCCAAGAAAACCTTCGACCTCGGTCGGGACGGGTTGGGTGACGAGGTAGCGCCGCGTCGACCCGTCGATGGGAAGGTGATCGACGACTGTTCTGATCTTCGCCGGCCCGACGTACCCCTTGCACGATGCAAGAAGCAGGCCCCTGTTTTGCGCCAGCGCGTCGGCATTCTTCGCAGAGATCGGCCACACACCTTCGAACCCCCCGAGCGCAGTCCTGCTCAGAGGGTTTTCGCTGTAGTCGACCCCCATGTGGTCCCGCAATAGTCGGCCGTTCACGCCGACAACAGGGTTCGGTTCCCACCCCCAGGAACCGTCCTCGTGGAAGGCTCGCGGACGAGGGAGGACCGACACTTTGTAGACGAGTCCCGCAGCGGCGATCCCACAGATTTCACTGTGTCCGACGTATCGAACACTGGTGCCCAGGTGCTTGATGTCGGCAGCGTCGAACCGGGGGATCGATGTCGTACTTCTGTTGGTGAGCAGGTTGGCCGCTGCGAGAGTCTTGATGTCGTCGCGACTAATATTCGGTGCGCTCCCGTCGGCGCGCCGGAGCAAGTCCTGGAGCGCTTCCGCTGCTTGCGGTGCGGTGTATCTCACTGTTGTCGTCCCCTCAGTCGGTGTCGACCCGCCAGAGTACACACGTCTGCGCTGTGGAGCAGACTAGTTCGGCGCGGTGTGATGGACATTGGGAGACGGACCTCGTCAGCGGCCTGTTGTGCACCAGATTCAGGGGGCGTACTTCCTCGTGCACATCGCAGGCGGACATCGATGACCGATCGCCGGTTGGTCGGGCTTCGTCAGGTGGCTGGGATCGGATGGCGGTCCTGTTCCGCGGAGTGAATCTCGTACTCCGCGGCCGTGATGATTTCTTCGACGACATCGATGGGTAGCCCTGTGCTGGTGGCCACTGCATCGATCTCATGGCCTTCGCTGGCCAACCTGAGGGTGTTGACGCACAGAACGGCCATCTCGGCCTCTGTGTGGCTGTTCAGGTGCACGTAGTGCGGGTCTGATGCCGTGTCGGCCGACGTTGGATCTTCCAGTCGGACCAACTGGATCATCAAATGTGTGGTGACCAGCAGCACCAGCGGCGGGGCGGCGGCGGCCAGGGCGGCCACGGTGAAGGTCGAGCTGTAGTCCGCCATCGACACGTGCACGATGTTGCCGGCGGTCGATGCGATCGACCCGAGGATCAGTAGGGCCCACGCGAACCAACGGTGTGAGGCGTCGACGACGAGCATGAGTGTTGCGAGGATGACCATTCCGTCGAGCACCAGTGGAAGGACCCATCCCAGTGCTGCCGGGTATCCACTGGCGGTCGCCAGCTGCCACAGCGATATTCCGCTCTTGGTGAAGGCGCTGACGCCGATCACCGCATTGCCGATTACCGCGCAACGTTTGATGTTCGTCAGATTGGTCATCGGTGTCCTTCGCTGGTGGCGATCGAGGTGTGGTCATCCGCTGGTTGCGGGCACGGTCGGTCGAAAAGGTCGAGGCTGGGCGGGTTCGACAGTCGATAGATCGACCACAGAGCGGTGAACGCGATACCCCCGCCGATCACTATCTGAGCCGCGGTGTAGTCACCGTTGTTTGCAATGACGAGTGCATTCCACGCTGTATGGGCCAGAACGAGTCCCGTGAGACTGCGGAGTCGATAATAGATGTAGACGGCCACAGCGCCCCATACGAGTGCCGACAGCGCCTGCCCTGTTCCCTGGTACAGATGGATGGAAGCTCGAAACAGGGCTGAGCTCGCGATGACGATGCCGAGCATCCACGGCCGGACGCGCCAGACCAGTCCGACGACCCCAAAGAGCAACAAGACCGGAAGCGCACTGAAGAACGGTTCCTCAGCCGAGCCGGCGACGAGAAGGTGCGCACTGCGCCACCATTGCCCAGCGTTGCTGTAGTCGCTTGTGCGCGAGATGTTTTCGGCATCTTCAGGGGACAGTAATGTAGACATTGCCAGGCCGGTGGTGAACAATCCGGCACTGATCAGGGTCCGTGTGCGCCACGTTCCAGGGATGCTGTTCGGTTCGGTCTCGTTCGGTTCGATGAATCGGCGCACCGCCGCGACGAGAGCGAGGCCGGCAACTGCGGCGAAGAAGAGAAGCAGGAAGCCAGTTCGAGCGCCGGGCATTGTCGGTGGGGTCGACTCTGTGATGACCTCGGATTCGGCACCTATATGCATCTGGACCGAGGCTATTGCCTCAAATGGCCAATACACGACCATGTAAATGGCCGCGAGCGCTAATGGAGCGGCGGCCATGTACAGGCCCAGGTCTCGGATAGTGTTGCGATTCAACGTGGTTCACTCTTTCTGTGACTCGGCTCGACTCGTCTCGGGGCCACACGGACGGACAAGGGTGCGGATCTGAGCAATTGGGGGCGTCGGGCGGGCCAGGCTCAGTTGTCGAGCAAGCCTGCACCGCGGGCGATAGTGGGTAGGTCGATCGGTGGTGCCCACGCGGCCCACACGCGGGTTCGGCCGAGCTCGACGACGCGATCGTCCGGATAGAGCCGCCACGGCCCGACGCGGTCGAGCAGCTCCCCGACGAGGACGTCGGCGTGAAATCGAGTGGGAACGGTGACGAAGTCATCGAGCGGTCCACGCTTGTGTAGTGCTGCGACAGGGCGGGGGGCACCTCTGGCAATCGCCGCCTGCCGTAAGTCAGGAGATCCATGGGGGCGGAGGATCGCCACGACATGGGGGTCCATCCATCGTCGCTCTCGCCATTCCTTACGGACACCGCGGCCCCGGGGAAGATCGAGCCCGGTCAGGACAGTTCGCGCATTCGCGAGGGTCTGCTGTTCAACTCGTCGGATCTCAGGAAGGGGAAATTGAAGTTGCTGCAACCGGCGAACGGGAATGGCCGCTCGAGCGCGAGGTGAGCCCTTCAGCCAACGCTGAACGGTACGGCGAGTAACCCCGAATGCTGCTGCGACATAGTCGATATCGACACCACCGTTGACCGATGGTCCGTAACACGCGGTGAACGCGACCTCGAGCTGTCGTTTGGTCCACCGGGGCCGCTTCGGGTTCACGTCGCACTAATTGAGAGGACCGAGAAAGAAGCCGTATCCCATTTTGGCCTGCACAACCGTGCCGACGAGGATCAGACCCACCACCGCACCAACGACCCGGGTCTTCCACTGCTGAGACTTGGTCTCGAACATGTTTTCCTGATCCCTCCTGCAGAAGCGCTGCTGTTCGTGATTTCACCGATACCGTAGCGGTCGCACCGGACACTCCGAACACCCGAACTCGCCGACTCGTACGGTCAGACCGGGTCGACGGAGATGTTGTCGATGCTCTCAAAGGTCCATCCGTCGACGTATCGATCGCTGGCGTATCCGCTGAGCCACTTCGAGAGCCCTTTGTCGCCGCCGCGTTCGTACGCCGACCACATCGACTCGACGTCGGACGGCGACATACCACTCTGATCCGGAGGGATTTGGATGGAACGATTGCGAATGTAGAACCCTCCCCCGCCTGCGACACCTTGCCGACCCTTGATCTGCACGCGTGCACCATATTTGGCGATCGACTTGCCCTGTTTACTCTCTCGAACAGCTTTGATGGCGGTGCGCCGGCCCTGTTGCGTCGTCGCTGTTTGCCGCGACTTCGTGGTGAGCTTGCTCAGGGTCTCTGCTTTCGGCTTCGAGATCCGCTGGCGTCCCTCGGCGGCGACCCACCGTTCCACCGTACGACGCGAGACCCCGAGATCGCGCGCAGCTGCGGTAGTGTTCACTCCGCCCCGAGTGCCCGGGCCGTACGCGGCGAGGAGCATCCCGCGCATGTCGGGGGCGGTGCCGGCCTTTCCGGAGACATCGGCACCGCGCCGACCCGTCAGGCCCTGGAACAGTGAGCTGCGTCGGCGTTCGTCTGCTTCCAGGTTCTCTTTGAAGCCAGCATGTTTGCGACCGGCCATCGGCTATTCCCCCTTACCTGTCGTGGCATCCCAGTTCATCGTCAACGCTTCCTTGCCCTTGTAGCGGCCACCGACGAGGAACTCGAGGTGATCTTCGAGTCGAGCGGAGCCCTCCCACTTGTACTGGCCGAACCCGCGACCGAGCTGCTTGTCTTCGCCGGGCCAGGACGCGATCGGATCCGGGTCGTTGCTGGTGTAGAGCACCGTGTCGTTCGTGATGGCCACCGGCCACCGGTCGGAGACGGTGCCGATCTTGACAATGCGGCGAGTGATGTTCGCCCGCGCTTTGGCGATGATGTGATGGCGTCGCTCAGGCGAGAAACCGGCTCGGCCGGTCATGTGGACCGAGGACCCCATCTGTCCGATCGTGCGGGTGTAGACGCCCTTGAGCAGATCCCTGGCCAACTGAGCGTCGACGTCATCGACGTCCAAAGCTGTTCGTGCGTCACGGATTCGCTCGTACCACGGATCGAGTACTCGGCCATGTTCGTTCCACACGTAGGCCTCGACGGGTTCGAGCTCGTAGCCGAGTTCTCCGGCGACCTGCAGGCTAGGTGTGGTCACCCACAGCAGCCCCGGACGGCCGCCGAGAGGCATTAACGGATGGGGGATGCGCCAGTCCCCTGCCTCGGGAACCTCCACCCGCCAATAGCCCGGCAGCTTCTTGTCGAACGCTCGCCCGTCCGGATGATGAGTGGCCGATCCGATCGGCATCTCCAAGCCAGCGATTCCCGCAGCGTGCGAGCCGCCACGGTCGTACGCGTGCACGTAGGTCATCGATGTCTCGTCGCTGGTCGGCTTCCTGGACCACGCGTAATCGTCCTCGAGAGAGCTGATGGTGGCCGGGCCGACGGGGGTCTGTGCCCCGAACATCCGCTCGCGGTCCTTGAATCGAGTCGAGATCATCAGGTCGAAACCTGTGGACTGCGGGGTGATTACCCACGGCATCTTCAGCGCACTGGCGAACAGCGACAGTCGACGCGCGAGTGTGCTCGGTGACGGTCTGTCTCCGAGAATGGGGATATCGCGCGGATCGGCGTTCATGCCGGCAGCCAGAACAACCCACACACCGCGGTGCTCGCCCTGGGTTCGCCACACCCGGGTCCATGCGCCGAGCCGGTCACCGGGCTTACCCAAGGTCCAGCCATCGGCGATCGCATCGGTGACGAACGCCGTGCCAGCAGTGGCCTCGCCGACGTCTTTGCGTCGCTGTGACGGATCGTCGCTCAGCGTGCTCATATCCACCCCGAACTTCTCGGTCATCGCCGCGGTCACCCAGATCTGCCCGGGTTCGGTCTGCCACGACGAGGTCTGAGTGCCCAGACGCAGTTCCTGCACCAGCTCTGCCACGTGTCCGACGTGAAACATATTCTGTGGCAAATCGATCCGACTGCCATCGGGCATCCAAATACCGTCGACGTCGAGGACGGCGGCAGGGGCGGCGAACGGGTTGACCGCGGTCTTCGCGGGAGCTGAACGCCGAGGCTGGGTGGTCTCAAGCGGCGCACTGGGTTGCTCGACTGCAGCAGTACTCGACTCGGCGGCCTCGGAAGCCGCTCGACGAGCAGGTTCGGTCGATGGCCGCGGGCCAACAGCGGGCGCAGGCGGCTTCGCTGCGGCTGCGATATCGGCAACCAGTGCAGCGCGGGAAGCTGCTGTGCTTCCGAACCAGCACTGGGCGTGCAGCACGTGGCCATCGAAGCGAAGGCCCGAGCCCACGCCGCACTTCACGCACGGGACGCTCGGTGAAATATGTTCTGCGACAGCGATATGACCCTCGGCGTCGGGGTAGCTTCCCACTGGAATGTCCTCCTGTTCGGAGTTGTCAGACGTAGCTTCGGCGTCGTCGGCACGAGAGCTGTCCGTCGTCGATGAGGTGTCGCTGTTCGATACCGAGAACAACGTCGCAAGATCAGCCACTGCGGAGGTCGAACCCGGAATGTCGCTCGGTGTCGAACCGTCAGGTGAATCGTCGGGTCCACCATCAGCGTCGAAGATGCCGATCTGGCCGTCGTCGGGACCATCGCCGAGGATCGCCCACAGACGTAGCGCTGTCATCCGCTGCCGACGTTCCTCGCAATGAATGGTGCGTTGGACGGTGTAACGGGGCGTCTTGCCTGCGCGTTCCTCTGCAATGAGAACACCCTCGTCGTAGAGGGCCCGCAGCGCCGTGCCTCGATCGATCTGAGGAGCATCGGACATCGTCGACGCCGCGGCCTTCAGAACCTGTTCGAGTGCAGTCGATTCGATCAACAGCTGCGCTTCGCCGTCGCGTGGCCCGGGGTCGGTGAGCACGTACCCCAACCGAATCCCGCGGGCGTCTTCGCGGTACTTCTTGATCTCCTGATAGTCCGAGACCAACGTCCGCCGCCACCCCAAACGGCCGGCCAGCGGGCGGTCGGGTGCTTCGCCGGTCCGCACGTCGTCGACATAGGCCAAGCCGGTACGGAGAGCGTGCGCAAGGAGCTCGCGCACCCGAGCTCCGGTACGTGATGGAAGATCAGGATCGGCCGCAGCGACGACCGCGTCGTGCAACCCGCCGTCGACGACGTCGAGAACCTGCTCGACTTCATCGGCATCGAGTGCGCCGACGTCGAGTAAGAAGGCCGTGAACGCCTGCCACCCTGCCCACACGGCACCGACAGCTTCGGCCTGGCGCACGGTCTCACCCTGCTCACGCAGGCCCTCGGCGTAGTGCGCACCCTCGTTGAAGACCTTGTCCCGCAGCTCCTCGAGACGGGGGCACAACCACTGCAGGAACGAGGCCATCAGCAGGGCGCGTCCATGTCGTGACTGCTCACTGTCGAGTCGAATCAGCTCGTCGAGTTCGATCTCGTCGGACTGCAACGGCACCACCAACATGCGCTGCGCACCGGATCCCGGTCGAGGCATGACCTCCGAGGTCACCATCGCGGACGAGCGAGGGGCGGTGCCGTCGAGGATGCTCAATCCATCGCGACTGGAACGGCTCCGCTGTTCGCCGTTGTGGACCATGCGCGCGAACTCCTCGAGCGCTTTCTGTGCAGCTCCCCAGTCTCGTGTGGGCGCGACGTCGTCGGCCCAGTACAGCGCATCTTTCGACGAATTCAGTTTGATCCGAAGCGCATTGAGGGTGTCACCGTTTCCGGACATCGACGATGCCGGCCGCCGGCGATCCCAGAGCTCACCGAAGTGATGCATCGCGATCGAGGCAATCGAGGTCTTGTAGGACCCAGGCGAACCGATGAGCGACAGGACCCATGGGTTCGGCCCCAAAGCCGCACGAAAGACGTGCCCGAGCAACGGTGCAGCGATTCGCACCGGCAGGCGCGTCAGCATCGATCCCGAATCGACCATGAAGGCATCACGCAATCTAGGTGCATCGGCGATCGGGCACGGCAGGTCGTAACGCGAGAGCGGCCCACTGAGTAGAACCGGTGCAACACGGGCACCGGCAGCACTGATAGCGCCACCTGCGTGCACGTAGAACCACTCGTCGTTTCGGTCCTTACGCCAACCGGTGGAACGGAATCGGACCGTCCGGGCAATCGTCACCCCGCCGGCTACTTTCAGGGCGTCGCGAAGTTTGGCGATCCCAGAGGGTTTGGAGTCGTACGTCGGCGGACCGGGAAGAGAATCCACCCACGTGCAGTCCCGATAGTCCTGTGCGTCCACCCTCATGCGCATGAACTCGCCCGTATCAGGATGGGTGTAGCCGATGACGACAGCGGAAAGCTGTTCGGGCGACGGCGGATTGGCTTCCCGTTGCCCGGCGATGTCTTCGCGTCCGAGCAGCGTCGGCGCGTCGACGTCGAGGCCGTCGTCCTGCGACTCGAGGTATTCCATCTCCACGATCCGAGCATCGATGCTGAGCACCATTTTGGCGGTCTGCTCGCCATCTCGGTTGGTGACGATTTCGACGAGGCTTCCTTCGACAACCCGATACGTCGGTGCCGATATCTGAGCGCCGCGAGTGGCCGCCCCGACAACGTGCAGTTGCGGTCCTTCGGAGAGCGGAGGGCTCGATTCATCGGCATCGGAATCTACGTGACCGGATCCAGTCGACGGTGGCGTCGCCTCGTGTTCGTCCTCGTCGTGCAGCAGCGGTGGAATCGGAGTGCGGGAAATATCGTGTGCGGCACGTGCAGCAGTGCGGGCTGTGCGCCACACTGCGGTAGCGGCGTCGACCGCCTCTTGCGACCATTTCGTGCCTTCGGCGGCAGCGAAACTACGCACCGCATCGACGGCTTCGCTCAACGGCTCGAACAGGCGCTCCGCCTCGACGGCCCACCGCTGAGCAAGGCGCAACTCGTCGGCGCACTCATCCTGGTGACCCGATACCCGCCCACGTTCGGCACGCGCGGACGCTTCCTGCGCCGCCTTCTCGACCTCGGCGGCCTTGCCGCGAAGCTTGGCCAGAGCAGCATGTGCCGCAACCTCACCGACATGGACGGGGATCAAACCGTTCCATGCATCGTCTGGTTCCCACAGCTGGGCCTCGACGTGATCTGTGAAGTCTGATTTGTCGTCTGTGGTGCCGGGTAGCAGTAGCTGTACCTCGGCATCGACCGCGCCGAGCAGCGACGCCAATTCGATGCCGCGGTCGTATCCGGCAGCGTCGCGATCGAGAACAACACGCACGGCAGCACCGGTGAACAAGTCGGCGAGCTGTGGCGGAAAGTTCAGTCCACCTTGGGCATTCGTGGTCGCGCACAGGCCAAGACGCGTTGCGGTCTCGACATCCTTCTCGCCCTCGAGTAGCCAAACCGGCTGGCCGGCAGATAGGGCCGCTTGCAGCTGCGGCATCGCGAACAGGACTGGGGTGAACACCGCAGGTTTGCGTTTGACGTAGGTGCGATTCGGACCGACGAACAACTGTCGGAATCGTTTGTGTTTGACGCCGCACGAGGTGCACTCTTCGCGGATGACTTCCTGAACCAATACGCCGTCGGCATCGGTGTAGCGATAGCGCGCAACCTCCGACCAAGAGTGCTCGACTTCGGGTTCCGGTACCGGACCGGCTATCCGGGCAGGCAGACGCCCCAGACGCCCACGTCGTTTGCCGGCTGCACGTTGCTGCGGGGATCGGCCCACACGCGGTGCGCTCGGATCCCTGCTCGGCAACGGCTCGTCGAACAGATCGGACAAACCGAGGTCGAGACGCTCCGCTATTTCCGCGGCCGTCGCTGAGCAGCCATGGCACCGCAGTAGAACCATCCCGCCGGAACTGTGGTGGCCCGGAGTCCAGGTGACTGATAGTGAAGCGTGACGGTCGTCGTGAACAGGGCACCGAGCCTGAAACTGGGTACTCGACGTGGCTTTGAAGCCGCCGAGCTGCTCGAGGCGTGGACGGATGTTGTCCATCGACCACATGTGGCCACGGTTGGGAGTCGGTGAGGTCACGACAGACCACCGAGACGGGGTGCGACGCGATCCCGGTCAGGACCGCAAATCACGGCGAGGCTGGGGTACTGAGCTATGATGTCAATACACCTCCTGTCGTGTTCGTGGTTGTTCCCGGTGGGTGGTTGGAGCGGAGCGATTCGCTCATATGTGAATCTGGAAGACCCCCCTTCTCGCCGCCAAGCACGAGGGGGGTTTTTCGCTATCTAGGGTTCGGTCATCACGCGCCCAGCTTGTACTGGTCGGGATTGATTCGATCTTGGATGTAGTGCGGCATGGGTAAGTCGTGGTGCAGCGCCATGACGTAGACGTAGTAATCGCAGAGGTCGAGGCCAAGGGCGTCGGCCTCGTTTTTGTAGTGCGCGTACTGCTTGTCAGGCGTGCGCACCATTGCGGGTTTGCGAGGGCCCTTCGACTCTCTCCCAGGTTTGCTTCCAGCCATGCGATCACACTAAACGGATTCGGTAACAGAAACAGGGAGGACGTGACACGCGGTGTGTCGCCTGCCTGTCGTCTCACGTGCACCGTGCCCCTCTCTGCATCGTCCGTACCGCTGTCGTTCCACACATGACGGGTAGATCCACCTCGATCGACCTCTGTGACAGAAGTGGCGAAATCTCTTGACATTCTCTCTGCGGCACCGGACACCACGAACACCCCAACTTGTCGAACGGGCTCCCAGCGTCCACCACTTCATCCACCTACGCGTGACCTGGGCTCGTATTGGTGGGGAGCATGGGGAGCATGGACATTAGACCAGGTCAAGGGCAGAAAAATGCTCCCCACCGGAGTGGGGAGCATGGTGGGGAGCATGGTGGGGAGCCAGGAGCAAGACGCTCCGGCGGGTCGATCAAGAGGTCAAATAGTTTTCGACCACCGCAGCGATGAGGGCACTTCGTGAGGGGATAAGGGTGCTTGCTTCTACCTGCTCGTCGATCCACCCGGTTTGGGCTACCCACAGATGCGGGCGCACCTCCACTCCCCCGCTCGCGACTTTCGGGCGGGCCAGACGCGGCATTCCACCCCGTGGTGATTCGACGGGGCGAGGCGCGAATAGACGGACCAGGGTTTCCGGAGTGTGCTCAGCGAAGGCGTCCTCGACGATCTCGCCGTAGGACTTCTTTTCCCTTTGGGACCGTGCCTTCCATGCTTCCTTCACCGCTGCAGGAACGTAGACCGCGATCGGACGAACATCCTCGTCGGTGACGACCGCAGGTGCCGCTGCACCCAGGTCGGGTGCGGACCGTTCCGCGGTGATGGATGACGTCGTCGGCTCGGCTGGTGCGGGTGCGGGTGCGGGTGTGGGTGCGGGTGCGGGTGTGGGTGCGGGTGTGGGTGCGGGTGTGGGTGTGGGTGTGGGTGTGGCTTCTGTGACAGCAGCCGTCGCCGCTTCGGCGGGGGCCACGTGCGGTTCGTCCTTCGAGTTGCCAGCAGGTTTGTCGGTCGAGGGAGGTTCTGTAGGTGCAGGCCTGGTGAGAGCGCCGGTTCCATTGCGAGGAAAAATGTTGGCAAGGCCGGATCCACGTGGGGCCGGCTTGTCGAACTGGTCTGCCAGGCTGGCGCGCTTCTTGCGTTCGACGGCGCTCATGCTGCTCCCCCTTCTTGCGTGCGGTTGGCTTCGTCTGCAAGCTCGGCCAGACGATGCAGGACTTCGGTTGCGAGGGCCTCGTAGTCGTCTGCCAGCCCGGTAGCATCCCGCGACAGTAGGAGGCTCGGCGGCTTTACTTTGTCTCGCAGCGCTTTCAGTCGAGCCTTCTTCGCGCTCGCAGTCGCTCCTTCGAGCTCGTGTGCCAGCAGGCCATGTCGACGCGCATCCGCAGCGGCGCTTTCCATGTAGCGAATCGTCGTATTGAAAATGGGCGCGATCGTGTCAGGAATTGCTTGCGTAATACTCTCCCGGACCTGGTCCTGGAGACGTTGCGACCTGCTGCCGACCGCAAACAAGAGCATGCCGGCCAATCGCAGTTGCGGATTGTGTTCTCGGGCACGCGCGAAGCGCTCAGCGACGCGGTCGAGGCCGTCCAGGCTGCCGTCGTCGGCGCGGGTGGGGATCAGGACTGAGGATGTGCAATACAAGACTGCGTCTCCGATGATGACGTCACCCGGCGGGGTGTCAAAGAGAACGATGTCGTAGTCGGGAACGATCGGAGCGAGAACCTTGTCGAGGATCTGTCCCAATGTTTCTCCCCCGCGGCTGAGTCTGGAGAGCATCATTCCTGCGACGTCGACAAGCGCTGGACCAGCAGGGATAACGTCGAGACCGTGTCGGACGTCTTTGATGACTGGGGGTCGTCCGCCGGACATCAACGCCATCAGGAGTTCTTCACCGGACTGTTTTTCGTAGCCGAAATCGCGGGACAGGTTGCCCTGCGGGTCGAACTCGCCGACCAGAACGCGGTAGCCAGCAGCGGCGAACAGGCCTGCGAGGTTGGCCACGACTGTCGTTTTGCCTACTCCCCCTTTGCCCTGGGTCACTGCGAGAGAATTTGATATCGCCATCGAATGGGAACCTTCCTTCCAGGATTCTGGATCCGCGCCATCTGCTCCAGCGCTGAGGGACGAGCGAGACCAGAGCGTTCACAAGCCGAATCGCGACGAGTGGCGTGTGTGGCTCAAATCTGCCCGCAGCCTCCTACGCGGGTAAAAGCGCGGGCTGTCGTGCGTGGTTGTGTGCGCGAGAGTACGCGTAGGCGATCGTGTGTGTCAACGCGCAGCAGCTCGCGTGTACAGGTGCGTGTTAAGGGGCGTAAGTCAACGCGCACAGCTACGCGCAAAGAACCGTGTTGAGCTACGCGGAGTACTACGCAGCGAGCTGTGCGTAACACACCGCTGAGACAGCAGCGTGTAGACACGCGTAGCGCAATGCGTAACACCGTGCGGAAGACAACGTGCTTGAGCACGCGGTAATCCACGCGGCTTGATGTGCGGCGTCAAACCGTGTGTGATGCGCACTTTGATACGCGTAGATCGACGCGAGTCAGGATGCGTATTTCTGTGCGTTCTACACAGCGAAGCATCAAGCGACGTTCTGGACACATCACATCGCGTATTCACACACCAGTCAAGGTCGGGTTTTAGCAGCGAATCCGGATGGGTGTTTCGCGACGATGATGTTAACGAGGATGCCTACGCGTCTGTCCGCGATTTAGAGCACGAGTAGACACCGGAATAGCAATGCGAGGGCTAGTGCGCAGTGACGTGCGAGTTGGAGAGCGTTTCGGCCCTTGCTCTGTCATAAGCAGGCCTTCGCCGAACATGCGAGGAATAGAGCGAGTTGTGGACGGTAACGATGTCGGTAGAGGAGTGCGAGGTCGAGCGCGTAGTTTGGCGCGAGGACGTTCGAGCGTTTTGTCGAAAAGACCAGGTAAGACGCCATATAGGGCTGCACTCGATTAGTGTTGAAGTGTGTAGCTTTGACATGGTCGGCGGCGGGGATCACCGGGCTCTCCACGGCTCGACCGCTGATCGGATATCCGGCGTCTCAAGCCAATCTTCGACGTCATTTGGGTTGCCCACAACAGGGCGGCGTCGGGGACTGATTCCGAGAGCTCGATAGTGAGGTCTACGAGGGTGTCTTCGAGAAGAGTTTCGGCGGCGCGGTAGAGGTTCCACAGATGACTCAGTTCCCAGCTGAGAATGAGGGGATTCCCGAACATCATGCGCTCGCAGGAACGCTGGATGCGTTGGACCTGAGGGTTGCTCAATGCTCTTGGATCGTATGGGTCGGCCCAGGTCGCGAGGTAGCTGCTTTGCTCGCATATCCGCGGCGACAGCAAGAGGGTGTCTGCCGCGAAGTACCAGTTCCTCGTGTCGAGGAGGCGTTGTGATTGTTTGAGCGCATGGCCTAGGGCTCGTTGGCAGGTTGACGTGTAGTCGGCGAGAGCGAGCCGATGTCGTTCCAGGTGCGCGAGGTCGTGCACGGTCTGGAAGTGGTCCTGTCCGTGAGTGAATTCTGTTGCGACGAGCGCGGCCTCGGTGTCCCACCAGCGGAACTGAGACTGGCGATGGAAATCGCGATGCCACTGCAGGTCCTCGAGCGCTCGCGCGGCGACCGCGCGGCTTGGCGCGGAGGCGGTGTCGGAGAGGCTCATGCTTCGATGGTTGCAGGTAAACAGTGGCGTGTCACCACCCTTCTGGCATCAGTTCTATGACTGTGCCCACGGCCAGTGAGTTGAACATGATCGGGCACCGCTTGACAAGCGACCGTCGCACGATACGGAGACAATTTTTCGGCGGCTGCGTACTGATAGGCGACTAGTAGTTCACGACGGGAATAGCAGACCAACGACAACTAACCATCAGTTGCACACCAGATGCTCACGATAGGCAGGCAATGGCCCGGTGATGGGGCACTGATGGGAACGCAAGAACCAGTCCACCGGTGAGGAACGTAACGGTGAACCGTGTGTATCGCTGGGTTGGAGGTATGACAAGAGCCCGTAGAGGCGGGAGGGAAGACCCCTTGGTGGCCGTCCGTGGGCGCGGCGCGTGATGGTTGGGGCTGCACTGCGATCGCTGCGGTGGAGGACAAGTGCGCGATCGGTGATCTTGTTATCGAACTGTTATGCACTGTGCGTTGATTACCACTGTTGTTGAGGTGGAGATACCCTTTGTGCTGGTCGGAAGGGGGTGGGGTCCTCTGGTGTGACGAACGTGGTGTTCGTATTGCAGGTTTCGGCGTGAAAAGGCGCTGTTCGCGGTGTCCGTGAGAGCCGGTATATCTCGTACGTCGCACTCGAGACTGCGACTCATGTGGACGGGGATATCGGAAGGATCGTGAGTGAGGACCGACAGCGCTGAGGGTGCGGACGTGCCGAAAACTCCGCCTGCGCGACAGTCGCTCGGCGCGGCTTTCATGCCACGGCCGCCGGCCGGATCGGTAGGTGCTACGTCAGCGGAGGTGGTGGAGTTGAGCTCCAAGGAAGAGGATGAGAAATCCTCTGGTGCAGCGGAATTGGGGAACGACGACACGATTGTGCCGTCCACGGTTCACCTCGCTGTCGCAGTTGCGCAAAGCCTGGCAGAGGCGAGCAAGCGGACAGGCAGGACTCATGGCGAGGTGGTCATAACTGCAATCGAAGATGTCCACAGTGACCTTGAAAGCCTCCTGTTTCCGGGAGGCAAGATCGGCGGAAGTCTGTTCCGCGCCAGGGGAGTAGGTGGGAAGCCGTCTGAGGGTAAGGCGGAGAAGAAGGGGGTCACGGTCGGGTTGTACGCCGATGACTGGGTCATCATCGATCAACTGAAAGATCAGTTCAAAGCCCGTTCCCGCAGTCACCTGATCGGAACCGCCCTCAAAGCACATCTCGGCCTCGGAGCCACGACACCAACGGAAAGTGATTGAGCTATGGCTATGTTCGGCAATCTCAAAGAAAAGACATCGACCGCCGCGGTGGGGGAGTCGCGCAGTGCAAAAGATGCGGCACCCAAGCCGGGCCATGACTTCACCGAGGTCGTGTCGACCACCAAAGTGCGTCGTCGTCGGTCCTATTGGATCGCTGGAGTAGCACTCATGGCCGTGGCCATCGTGGGAGCGGTCTTTTTGGTGAACGCCATGCGCGCCACCTCGACGATTCTGGTTCTCGCTCGCGATGTCCCGCAGGGAGAGACAATCACCAGCGACGACCTCACAACGGCGGAGGTCAACAGCGATGCGACCATCGCTACCGTTCCCGCCACAGACAAAGCGTCGGTCGTGGGCCAGAGCGCAGCAGTCCCGCTCCTGAGCGGCTCGGCACTGAACTCATCGTCGGTCACCAGCGCCGTAATCCCCAGTGGAGACAACACGTTGGTCGGCATCACCGTAGCGATCGGCAAGCTTCCCGCAGAGCCACTGCTCGCGGGCGACAACGTCCGGATCGTCGACACTCCCCGGGATCAGGACGACTCCCCGGTACAGGGACCGGTCACCGCGAACGCGCAGGTAGTTGCAGTGAAGGAGATTCTCGAGACAGGGCAGACGACAGTGGACGTTCTGGTCAAGAAAGGCGAGGCCAGCTGGATCGCTGCCCGGGCCGCCACCAACCGCGTCGCCATCGTCCTCGACTCCCGGGAGCGCTGAGCCATGCTCGTCACACTGACCTCGATCTCAGGCTCGCCAGGCGTCTCCACGACCGGCCTGGGAATCGCTCTCACTGCAGACTCCAGCAAGCTGCTGTACATCGAGGCGGATCCGATCGGCTCGTCTCCGACGCTGGCCGGGTTCTTTCACGCGCGCCGTCGGCATGACCGATCGATTATCCAACTGGTCGAGCCGAACAGGCACGGGCAAATCGGCCCGGCCTTTCACAACCAGATAGTCAGAATCGGGCCGTTCGACCCCGACGAGCCGACAAAGGCGCAGGGATGGTTCGTGCCCGGCCTCGTCAATGCCGCGCAAACGGAATCGATGAAATCGACATGGGGACCCCTGGGGGCGCATCTGGCTCTTTTGTCGAAACAGGGCGGTGGTGACCTGCTTGTCGATGCCGGCCGCCTGAATCTACGATCCGGACATCAAGACCTGATCCGTCACAGTGACGTTATCGCCATCATGCTACGTCCTACCAGGACCGCAGTGGCAGCGGTTCGTGCTGGTGTTGGGCCACTGCAACAGCATCTGGAGAACACGAAGTCACCGGCCAGCATCGGCCTGATCGTGAGGGGTACCGAGCCGTACAGCGCTGCTGAGGCTGCAGCAGCGACCGGCCTGGACGTGATCGCCGTTGTTCCCGAGTCGCCGGTGCACGCTCAGGTGTTCTCCGAAGGTGCCTCGCTCAGTAAATGGAGGCGACGTCGATCGAGCTACCTACGTGCCATCGACGGAACTTGGCAGAAGATCGAGCGTTTCCACGAAACACACCAGCCTGCATGGATCGCCAACTCTCCATACACCTCACAACTCGCGTAAGTAGCCCCGAAAGGCTAAGGGAGAAACCGCATGAGCGACAACGCACCAGACTTCGACTACGACGATCGACCAGCCCTACCCGACCTACCGATGTTCGCCTCCAATCCGGTCATTCTCGGCGATGAAGACGATGAGGTGACGCGGTACAGGAGAGGGCATTACGGTACCCACTCCGCCGGCCTTATCGCCGCTGCAGGCAAAGACGGCCGCCATGCCAACCCGGCGGCTGAGACGGTCCCGTTCACCGCGCCTTCGCCCTTCCAATCGAGTCAGTTGGAAGTTGCGCGCACCGACCATCAGCTGGTCAAGCAGTTGACCAAAGAAGCCTCGGAAATTCTCTCCCTCAGGAAGACGCAACGAGCGGACCAGGCGCTCAGCCCCGAGTCAGGCATCACCGCCATGACACCCGACGAAGAGCGCGAGTTGGGCAGACAGATCGTCATCGATCTCGTCAGCAAAGAAGTGCAGTCCGCAATCGACACCGGCCACAAGCAACTCAGCGTCAAAGAAGAACAGACGCTGGTCAAGGCGGTCTTCGACACGCTGTTCGGACTCGGACCGTTGCAGCCGCTCGTCGATGACCCGAACGTCGAGAACATCCTCATCAACGGCGACAGCGTCATCGTGATGTACCCGGACGGGAGCATGCAGACGCGCCCCCCGATCGCGGACAGCGATGAAGAACTCTACGACTGGCTGACCAACCTCGCCCAGCGAGCCCCAGGCGGCGGGCGACCGTTCTCGCAGGTCAACCCCAATCTTCGCCTCAATCTCCCCGGCGACATACGCCTCTCCGCGATGGGCTACGCGGTTCGCCATCCCAGCATCGCCATCCGCATGCACCGCCACAAGGACGTGACCATCGACAAGATGGTCGAAATGGGGGTCATGCCCCAGCTGCTGTCCGAGATCCTCAGCGCAGCAGTCATCGGTGGTGCCTCCGTCGTGATCTCCGGCCCGATGGGATCGGGTAAGACGACCAACCTCCGCGCCCTCGCCAACTGCCTTCCTCTGCAGACGCGAATCGGCACAGCAGAGACCGAGTACGAACTGTTTCTCGACAAGCTCGACGGTCGTAGACCGTATGTCGTTGCAGCCGAGGCAATCACCGGCGGTGGAGAGCGAAACGAGTTGACCGGAGCGCTACGCGGCGCGACGACCCTGTCAGACATCCTGTACCAGTTCGTGAGAATGCAGCTGGACCGTGTAATTGTCGGCGAGGTCGCCGGCGGCGAAATCATCGATATGTTCAAAGCAATGCAGATGGCGAAAGGGTCTTTGAGCACAACCCACGCCTACACAGCCGCAGGAGCGGTCGACCGACTCGTCACCTGCGCCCTCGAAGCAGGAGTACCGACCGAATACGCCTACCGCCAAGTGGCACACCACATCAACCTCATCATCCAGCTGCAGACGGACTACGAGTTCGCCGACACCGGCGAGCGCCGTCAAGTCCGATTCGTCAGCGAGGTCATTCACATCGAAGCAGGCGAGAACGCCATGCCTGCAGTGACCAAAATCTACGAAGGAAAATCAAGCGGTACCGGCGAATACGGCACGTTGCCACAGTCGCTGCTCCGCAAGCTCTACGCCGGCGGATTCAGTCCGAACCAAATCCCTATCAACACCATCGTAGGAGGTGAACGCTGATGTACACGATTACCGCCGTCGGCATCGTCATCCTCTTCGCCGCCGGAATATGGTTCTTCGCCAACGGAATCCGTGACCGCCGCGACCCGACAGCGCCGACACGGCACCGCACCCCCCGAACCCGTATACCTCGACAGACAAAGATCCTCTTCGCGGTGGGCATCGCGCTCGGTCTCGCTGCATGGCTGCTCAGTGGCTGGTTCGTCCTCTTTCCCATCATCCCGATTGCAGCAGTAGGCGTCCCCTACCTCCTCGGATCGTCCGCGGCCGCTGACGACATCGAACGACTCAACGCCCTCGAAGAGTGGGTGCGGAACCTGACCGGCGTCCTCGCGGCCGGATCCGGCCTCGAACAAGCCATCATCGCAACGCACCGAGGGATGCCCCAAGCATTGCGGCCGGAAATCACCAGCCTCATCACCCGCCTGCGCGGCAACGTGTCGATCGACGAAGCGCTGCTCCGTTTCGCAGACGACCTCGACGATTCGACCGGTGACTACGTAGTAGGAGCCCTTCGGCAAGCAGCGCGCCTGCGCGGTTCCGGCCTCACCGCAGCCCTGAAGCGCCTCTCGGAATCGGTGGCAGAGAACGTGCGCAACCGCAGGACCTCCGAGGCGGAGCGACAAGGGCCACGTACGACTGCTCGATGGGTCACTGTCATCACCGTCGCCCTGATCGCCGGGTTGTTCCTGTTCAGCAACTACATGGATCCGTACAAACAGCCCCTCCTCCAACCTGTTCTCTTCCTCGAATTCGTCGGCTTCGGCCTCGTGCTCGGTTGGATGAAGCGATACACCTTGCCCGTGAAATACCCCAGATTCATCGGCACCAAAGACCGCGAGGCGGCAAACAACGCACGTGCGAGGAGCGCAGCATGAACGATTTCGAGCTCTGGGCAATCGCCCTCGCGGCGGTCGCCGCCCTCGGCCTGATCCTCCTCGTTCTACGTATGCTGCCGGCCGATCCCGCCCTCGGCGACGCCATGGAACGTCTGTCCGGTGCGGCCTCGGACCCGTACGCCGTCGACACCAGCGGTGGCGACGACATCGCCGGCTCGGATGCCCTGTCCTACAGAGTCGGTGCCCGCTTTTACCCGCGACTGCGATCGCAGGCATGGTTCAGGATCCCGACTGCGGACCTTGCGATTCTCCGAGAGACCCCACAGAAGTTCATCGGAGACAAGATCCTTTCCGCCGCAATAGGTCTGATCATCGTTCCGGTCTCCCTTGCACTCCTTGCGCTCTTCGGCATTGCGGTGCCGTTCGTGTTTCCCGCAGCCGGTTCGCTCGTCCTGGCCTTGGTTGGCTTCTTCGCGCCTGACGCCGACGTCAAGACACGCGCGGCCAGTGCTCGACTCGAATTCACCCGAGCGCTGGCGGCATTCATCGACTTCGTCTCGTTGAATCGAAGCGGCGGCGTCGCAGCATTCCAAAGTCTCGAACGCGCTGCCGCCGTTGGTGATAGCTGGGTGTTCCTACGTCTGGATGCCGAGCTGCAGAAGGCTTCCCTTGCTGGCCAAGCACCCTGGGCCGCTCTGTCGAATCTCGCAGCCGAACTTGCACTTCCGGAGCTGGGAGATCTCGCGGACATCATGACCTACACCGGTGACCAGGGGGCGAGCGTGGCAGACACTCTCGCCGCCCGGGCCGGTGCGCTCCGCAGTGCCCTGCTCTCGAAAGAGCAAGGCGAAGCAGGAGCCAAAACGAAGAAGATGGACGCACCTCTCGGAGCCTTGGCCGTGCTGTTCATGATCATGCTGCTCGTGCCGGCCGCGGTGAACATCATGGGCATTTGAGAACCAGACGACCCGAATGCTTTGTCATTCAACGATCAACTACAGGAGGTGAGCTGCACAAACGCTGATCTGCGCACTTCACCTGCTCGAAGTGTCCGGTGTTGGCGATAGTCTGACCACCACTCAGAGCTCAACGCACACCAGGGTTTACAGATTGAAGGGAAACGTCACATGGCAGCATCACGCACCATCGCAAACCGAATCGCCGCGACCACCGCGACACTGTTCGCGCTGGCACTGTTCTCGTATACCCGCATGGCCGACCGCGCCGGCGGACGCAAGAGCGACAAGGGCTACAGCATGGAGACGGTCATCATCACCGCCGGCCTCGTTGTCCTCGCCATCCTCATCGTCGCGGGAATCACAGTGGTCGGCCAGCGATACCTCTCTCAAATCCAGTAACCCCACCACTCGCCCAACGAGATAGGGGAGGACCAGCGATGCATACCGAACCACACGCACCACTGCGCGAATGGATCGGCCAGATACGCCAAGACGACCGCGGAGCAGCCCTCGAAACCGTCGTCGTCTTCGGTGTCGTCCTACTGCTCTTCCTCATCGCAATACAGGCAGCTCTATACGCCCACGCACGAACCGTAGCGATCTCGACAGGTGAAGAAGCTCTACGACAAGCGCGATCGCAATTCGGCAGCGCTGCAGCCGGCACAGCAGCGGGATACGCATTCGCAGCCACCGCCGGCCCGACAACCCTGCGCGCACCCATCATTCTCGTCAACCGCGGCGCACGGGAAGCCACCGTCGAGATCACCGGACAACCCATCCGACTCATCCCGTTCTTTCCTCTCGACATCCACGTCAACGAGACGCTTCCCGTCGAACGGGTCACCGCCCCAGGAACCAGATGAACACCGCCGCCCGATTACGCCAGCTAGCAGCCACGGCCAGAGCCGACGATCGTGGATCGGCACTGCAAACAGTCATCGTCGCTCCCGCCACACTGTTCCTGATCGCACTCATCGTCACCTTCGGCGTTCTCGCGCAAGCGCACCAAAAAGTAGTCCACGCCGCGAACGAAGCAGCGCGCACCGCCTCGATCGCGCGAACAGCCTTCGCCGCCGCACCAGATGCACAAGCCGCCGCCCGCGACGATCTTACAGCACGGGGTCTGACCTGCACCGCTCTCAACGTCAACACCGACCTCGGCGGATTCCGAACCCGCCCCGGTGTCACCGCCTCCGTCTCGGCGACCGTCACCTGCGTCATCTCCCTCGACGCACTCGGATTCCCGAAAGTCATGGGCTCACGGACCATCACAGCGACCGCGACCTCACCCGTCGACACCTACCGGGAGCGCACCCGATGACCGATGCACTACGACGGGCCGTAGCCGCCTGCACACGCCGGGACACGCACAACGACGCCGGAACCATCGCCATGTGGAGTGTCATCACCGCCATGGCGCTGCTGATCATGATGGGCCTCGTCGTCGACGGCGGCGGCAAAGTCCAAGCCAAACAGCGCGCCGAGCAAGTCGCCGAAGAAGCAGCCCGCGGGGCAGGACAAGCCATCATCGAACCACTTGCAGTCCGCGGCACCAACGTCGTAGTCAACCCACTGACAGCGCAAGTAAAGGCCACCAAATACCTTGCTGCAGCAGGAATTCCCGGCGTCGTGGTGCAGACCGGACCGACAACACTTCTGGTCACCACCACAACGACCTACCAACCTCGGGTACTCGGTTTGATCGGCGTCGGCCCGCAACAGATCATCGGAACAGCCACCGTCAACCTCAACCGCACCAACCTCGGAATCCCCGGCACCCCATGACCAATCCACCGCAGAGCAGACGAGCCACGGAACTCCACGAACAAACGGAGGACGTGATCCCACAACTCGCGGAGGAACGCTGCACGACATCGGCCACCCTGCAGCCATCGGAAAGGACACACGCATGACGACCATCCGACGGCGCTTGACCGGTTTGCTCTACCTGATCGTCCTCCTCGTCCTCGTCGTAGGACTCCCGCTCGCACTATGGACATTTCGCGGCAACCCGATCCCGTCGACCTTGCCCGATCTGAACCAAGTCAAAACAGCTTTGACCGCCCAAGACGACGGATCGCTTTTCCTCGGATTCGTGACCTGGATCGGCTGGCTCGCCTGGGCTAGCTTCACCTTCAGCATCGTTATCGAGCTGGCCGCAGCACTACGCGGCATCAAAGCACCTCGACTCCGAGGCCTCGGTCTTCAGCAGCGAAGCGCCTCCATTCTCATAGGCGGAGCGCTGATGCTGGTGACCGCCGGAACCGCCACAGCCCAACCCCTCACCGCGATGCCGTTTCTGGACGCTCCTGCACACTCGGCCCCGATCCAAGTAACGGAACAAAGCCAACCGCATCCAGCAGAAGCCCCCGCCCGACCCATCAACGGGGAAACCATCACTGTGCAGCAGGGCGACAGCCTATGGAAACTCGCAGAGCGCCACCTTGGCGATGGCTTTCGATACACCGAGATCAAGCAACTCAATGCCGACGTCCTGACCGACGACGGATGGCTGCAACCAGGATGGAAACTTCAGCTCCCCGCCGCCGCACCCACAACCGTCGACGGGGCCTACACAGTTCGAGAAGGAGACAGTCTCTGGAGCATTGCCGAGCAACATCTGGGTGACGGACACCGCTACAAAGAAATCATCAACGCCGACGGAACTGCACCATCGACGATCATCCACGTCGGCCAGCAGCTCACCGTCAACGATCAAACCGCCGAGACTGGCACGTCCGAACCGTCCCCGGTCGCTGCCGCTCCTGTAACTGCTGCTGCGCCCGAACCAACCGTCGCTCCTGAACCGGCTCCGGCTGCCGCTCCTGAACCGGCTCCGGTCTCTGCTGCTCCTGTACCTGCTGCTGTGCCCGAACCGGCTGCCGCTCCTGAACCGGCTCCGGTCTCTGCTGCTCCTGCACCTGCCGCTGTGCCCGAACCGACCGTCGCTCCTGAACCGGCTTCGGCTGCCGCTCCTGAACTGGCCCCCGCAGCAGCGCCTGAACCGTCCTCCGCTGCACCTCTCCTGGGTGGCACCGACGTTCCGGAGCAAGCAGAGATGGTTCCGGGCGGTGACGAACAGGCTCAGGCAGAAGCGCAGGCCGCTGCCGCCGCCGCTGCGAAGATTTTCGGAATCGAACTCAACAGCGCTTCGTCACAGCTACCTGCTCCGACAGCGGCGGTTCCTGAGCCATCGCCTGCTCCGGTGGCGGCAGAGGCCCCCGCCCCGGCAGAGGCCCCCGCCCCGGCGGCGGTTCCTGAGCCAGCGCCTGCTCCGGTGGCCGCCCCTGAGCCAGCAGAGGCTCCCGCCCCGGTGGCAGCTTCCGATCCTGCTGCTGAGTCCGCGGGCGCAGATGTTGTGGCACCCGGGCCGGCACCCGCTCAAATGCCTGCCCCGGCGCAAGCGTCGTCACCCAGTCCTGCTGCAGCTCCCGCCCCGACTCAGCCAGCCACCCAGATCCCACTGAATACACCGACGACAGACCCGGTACATATCGCCGCCACTGCGCAGCCAAGTGATGTCTCCGAGAATCAGAACAGCACATTGTGGCTCGGTATCTCAGCCCTAGCGGCCATCGGACTGGCTGGGGCCTTCGGGCTGCGCCGGCACCGTCAACAGCACGATCGCCGCAGAGGCGAGACCCTCCCTGAAACCTGGGGCGCTGCAGCAGTTGTGGAAGAACAGATTCATTCTGCAGCGGACAACAACGTCCTCACGCGGCTCGACGAAGCACTGAGGACTATCGCCGAACATGCTCGGACACAGGGCAACGCACTGCCGGCATTGCTCGGCGCATTCATCGGTCCCGATGCGGTGGAGCTAGTAATCCTTGATGACTCCGTACTGCCGGACCCGTGGCTCAGATCAGAGACCGGCGCCTGGACCCTCCCCGCCGACGTCCGGATCGCCCCAGCACCCACCACAATCAGCCCGTACCCCACGCTCGTGACACTCGGTTCCACAGACGACCGAACCCAAGTTCTTCTCAACCTGGAAGAACTCGGCTACCTCGGCATCTCAGCTTCACCAGACCACGCCCGCGGCACTCTCCAGGCCCTGGCCCTCGAACTCGTCGAATCCCCGCTCGCAGACAACCTGCACCTGACGCTGATCGGTTTCGGACAGGAGCTCCCCGAACTGTTCGGCAACGGTCGAATCGAGCACACCGACCAACCAGACGAAGTGCTGGCCAGACTCGCCCGACAAGCCGAACGTGACCAAGACACTCTCGTCGAACAACACATCGACAGCATTGCAGCGGCCCGTTCGATCTACGACACAAGCGAAATGACCGCTCCCGAAGTAGTTCTCATCGCGAGTCAGTTGACGGCCGACCAACAACAATCACTCGATCAGATCCTGGCCGCCACACCGCGCGTAGCGTTCGCTGCCGCCAGCACCGCCAGCGAGAACACCCAGGCCGCGTGGACACTCGACATCGTCGACCGCAACACCGCAAGCCTTGTCAAACGAGACACCGACGGCGGCTTCACATTCCAGCCAGCATTCCTCGAGCCGGACCAATATGAAGGCATTACCGCCTACCTCGCGACCGCCACACAGCCAGCGATCCCCACAGAGTCATCCATTCACGACTCCTGGGCTGCAGCCGAAATCGACGCACACCTCACCGACGCCGAAAGCGCTGAGACCTTCCTCGACGCCATCACCGCGGTCGACCCCACCGACCAGCTGCTGCTGAACGGAACTACCGCATCGGAGACCGCCGCCGACGTCACAGATGTTCCCGCCTACAGCCCGGACGTCGCGCAGTGGACATCCCCAGAAGCGATCGGTTTCGATGACCCGGCCCCAGCCATTGCTCCCGTCGTTGGTGACGTACCTGCCTCGGGACATCTCTGGCTCCATCTTCTCGGGAAACCATCCGTCACCACCCCGACCGCGGAGCCACCCAAGGATGGCCGTGAAGTACTCCTGACCGAGATCGCAGCCCTTCTTTCGATCCACCCGGGAATCAAACACGACTCCATCGACAAAAAGATCTGGCCTGCAGACAATTTCGACAAACTCCCTCTGGAGGATCAGCCGAAGAAGAAGGCCACACGCCGCCAGAACTACCTCTCAAGACTGCGAAATTGGTTGGGAGAAACGGAGAACGGCGAGCAAGCATTCCCGAAGCACGGCGACCGCACCGGCCGCACCGGCTACCGACTACACCCCGATGTCCGATCAGACTGGGACTACTGGCAACAACTGATCGACACCACCCCGGCCGCCGCCACCGATGCGGAATTGCGGACGGCCGCAGAACTGGTAAACGATCAACCGTTCGCCGGGACACGGGCAGACCGTTACGGGTGGGCACGAAACCTGCAGCAGCACATGATCTCGACCCTCGCGGACGCCCTCGAAGAGCTCGCCACCCGACAAATCAAGACCGGAGATCTCGCCGCAGCGCTCACCACAGCAAACCGCGGCGTCACCGTCGAACCGTTCCGAGAAGGCCTCTGGCGACTGGCGATCATTGCCACCCACGGAAGCGACGAGATCAGCAAGACCCAGGAGCTGATCGATCAATTGCTCGCGAACCTCGGCGACATCGACGTCGATCCAGAACCCGAAACCGACGAACTCTTGCGTGCCCTCGCGCAATTCCACAATGGCGGCAACGCCCTATACCGGATCGGAGCAATAGCCAGTTGATAGCAAGCGCGTCAATCGAGGTGTCTGAAGTGTCCGGTGAGCACGTTACGGTCGGCACAGCCGCACCATTATCGTTACCGCAGTACAACGCACAGAACAACGTAGGGGGTCCACGATGATCAGCACACGACGCCGCACCGGTGCGGCAATTCTCGCGGTAGTCGCCGCTGCGAGCATCAGCGTCGCATGCGGGACCGGAGACACCGAAGCGACTCCCGTGACGACCACCACCCAGCCGGTCCTCACTGGCCCCGAGGGTGTCGAAAAGTCACCGGAACAGCAGGCGACCGATAGCGCAATCGCGAAGATCGACGAGTTCTATGCCTCGCGTGGAGCGGTCGAAGCCGATCCCGCGAAGGCGGTCCAGGAATTGGATCGAGTCGCGGGTGGCCCGGTTCTTCCCAAGGTGAGTGACGATATCTCGCTCCGGCGTTCTCAAGGAATTACCAGCACGGGGGCCATTGTGGTTGTCAATTCCTCCGTGACCGACCTGTCGGCACCGAAGGACGCCGACGGCAATCCAATCCCTTCGCCGGACGGAGCATGGGTCAAAACCGAGACTTGCACCGATATCTCCGGGTGGATCACGAAGTTTCCTGATGGCAGTCCAGCAACACTTCCGGATCGAGGGCAGTTTGAGACAGCTCAGATCACCGTTCGAAACGCTGTATGGCCTGATTCTGCAGGTTGGAGGGTGACCAGTTTGAACACCTTGAAGACCGACAGCTGCACCAGCTAGTAGCCCAATTCATCCGTCTGCTTTGCCATTCGAGGGAACCATGCCTAACCGTTTAGAACACCGCGCGGTGATTAGGACACTGATCTACGGAACTGCCGTTGCGGCTGCCATGACGTTTACCGCGCCGTCCGCGGGTGCCCAGCCGGGTGTTGGTGGGGCGGGAGCAGATGTCATTGGGGACGTCGGTGGCGGGCAGGCCGTTGTCGTGCAAGGCAGTTTCACGACCGCGCCTTCACCCCCCGCTGGAGTTGGTCCGAGTTCCGGTGCCGGTACTTCCATCCCTGGAGGACAGTCAGCATCGCTCGGAAGCGGAGGAGGTGGGGGAGGGGCACCCGCACCCAGCGGACCTCAACCTACGGTCTTTCCTCAATCGGACGGCACGCTCGGGGTCGCTACACAGGGGCAGCTCGACGCTTGCGCTGGGCTGGGCCTAGCCAACTGCGTACAGCTCCCGGATACCGGCATTCCCGGCACTCCGCCTGCCGTCGTCGACGTAGCGAATCTTGTGAATGCGGCCGTAACCGCACTTCAGGTTGAGCCGATCGATATCGGGATCGTCCCCGAACCCGCCGACAGCCCAGGAGGCCGCACTGGACTCGTCGGAATGAATTCCTGGATCTGGGTCGCTAATCCGCGAGAAGCTACCGTCGGCCCCATCAACAGGACCGTCACCACCGGCGGTATCACCATCAACATGAACGCCGTCAATACGGGCCTTGTCGTCAACTACGGCGACGGTCTCCCCACGCTCCCGCCCCTGTGCCCGGTGACCTCCGTCCCCTATACCGACGCGGCAATGGCACTGCCGTCACCGACTTGCAACCACTTCCTGCAGAAGGCCTCCACACTAGAGCCCGGCGGTACCTTCAAGGTCTCTGTGACGTCGATGTGGGTCGTCACTTGGACTGCTGTTCTCCCCGGTCAAGTCGTCGGCGGCACAATACCCACTACCGCAACCGCGACCACCGAAGTACGGGTTGGCGAGCTACAGGTTCTAGTCACAGGATGAGTCGGTGGTCTTACGGAGTGCTGCGACTACTCGGATGGCGACTAAGCCGGGATCCTCGGAATCAGTGCAGGGAATTAAAGTCCCCGGTATAAGAGGTAGTGGTTCACAATTTGGCTTTGACTCCCGAATTCGGACGACATTCCACCCCGCTTCTTCGAGTGCTAGTGTCTTTCTTTTGTCCGTGTCAGATTTTGTGAAGTGCCAGTACCAACCGTCGTACTCCACGACGGTAGAATGATCGTGAATTATTAGATCAACAGCCCCCGGCCAGGATGGCAAACGTTGCGGTCCAGTATAAGCAATGCCCAGGATCTTTGTTATGGCCTCGCATACGGCGGCTTCTCGCTTCGAGGACCCATGATCTTTGCATCGAGAGCAGCCCCTGCCTGCAGCGCGACTGCTGATAGTGGCCTGCCATTCGTGAGATTCCGTGCAGCTCCACCAGGCCTTTCGATTGGAACCTGAGGTGACCTGTGAGGGCTCAGTTTTGTTCCTCGTCGCATGCCATTCATTAGCTAGCTCTGGATAAGTCGTGGCTAGATCGTTGAAGCCCACTTTTACGCGTCGCCCCGAACATATCGGGCAGCCATTCCCGGCGGATCGGGCTGATACCTCTGCCTGATATTCATGGCCGTAAGGATTGCAACTCCACCAAAATAACTTTCTGCTGCCCCCAGTAACCTCCGACGGTTGTATTACATTCCTCGTCGCATGCCATTCTTTAGCTAGATCGGGCCTTCGTGTCGACAGGTCATTGAAGCCTGGAAGGGTTTGTTTGCCGACGCAGTAAGGGCATCCCCGTCCTCTGACTCTAGCGGCTACTGTTGCAGGGTATTGATGGTTTTTCGCGCAAATCCAGTTCGCAGTGTAGTTGGATCCGGGCCGAACAAGTTGAGGCTCAAGAGCGTTTTTGCTGTAATCCCACTGGCTAGCGATTTCTGGATAGAGGGTGGAGAGATCGTTGAAACCAGCCAAGGCGCGCTTGCCTGAACAGATGGGGCATCCATATCCACGCGACCTCGTGCTGATGGTGTCTTCCCATTCATGCCTCCCTGTCGTGCAAAGCCACCACACCGAACGAGCGCTTCCCGTCGATAGCAATCCGGGCGTCAGTTGGTTGCGGGTAGGGTGCCATTCGGCGGCGAGGTCTGGTCGAAGCGTAGCGAGGTCGTTTACACCGGACTCGACTCGACGGTTGGAGCAAACTGGGCAGCCAGTTCTTTTCCCTGAGCTGCGGCTCGCGATCTGCGCGCGCCATTCGTGACCGTGCCTGCATTTCCACCAAACCGGCTTGTTAGATCCGATCAGTACCTCGTCAGGGCCTATGCTGTTCTTGTCTGGATGCCAGTCGACGGCAATTTCGGGCACGAGGGTTCCGAGGTCGTTTTCGCCTGCTATAGGTAGACGGCCACCGCAGTACGGACATGCGCATTTTGCAGAAACCCACCGGTCAATTCGTAATTGATATGAATGGCCACGTGGGCGGCATTTCCACCAAGCTTTGTATTCGGAGCCGGGTTTTACAGATTCCGGAGATCGGTCGTTCCGGTCGTGATCCCATTCTTGAGCGGCCTCCGGTAGCAGGGTCAACAGGTCGTTTACTCCGCAGATTGTACGTCGACCTGAGCAGTATGGGCAGCCGTAACCATGTAGGGCGCGTTTGGCGATGCGCATTTGATATTCATGGTTCTTGGTGCATTTCCACCAGATATCGACTGCGGTCGAGCCGGCCGTGAATTGGGATGGATGAAGATCGCCGTTGAAGGTGGGGTGCCATTCGTTCGCGAGGTCCGGCCTGAGGGTGGCTAGGTCCGCTTTGTCTGGGACAGCTCGCGTTGGCATGGATGCAACTGTAGATGTCTGGTCGGACATATTCAGTTATGTTGTGCCCCTCGTTGAGCCTCGCCTTCGGCGTCGACGTGCACTGCTCCTGTTGCAAGGAGGCAAGATCGGCGGAGGCAGGCCCGCGACCAATGGCCACTTGATCGGTGTAACCAAGGCTTACAGTCCCTGGGAAGTCAGGTGGCGGCTCTCGTGGCGGTGTCGACGATTTGGAGTGTGGCACACCCGAGATAGTCGGATAGGCGAATTGCAGGTTGTGGTCACCAACTAGAGCCGTGCACCCCGCTCAGCGTGGGGGACGAAATTCGAGGCAGATATCAGGCTTCATGGTTTGTAGGCTGGTGGAATGCCTGAACGGTTGACCGTCAACGTCACGATTCCACCAGAGTTGGCCGGAGGGCAAGTGCAGGCCTACCTGGAAGAGCTGGGGTTCGAGGTAGGCCACACGTCCGCACCGGACGTGTGGGCGTTGACGGAGCCGGCTAGCGGCATGGACCGGGTGGATTTCATGACAGTCTGCACCCTGTCGAGCTCGGAAGCGGACGTCGATGACGAGCTCGTCGACCTCCCGCAGGACCCTTACGCCTCTCGTTTGGACCATGAGCGAATCGCCGAGGAACGCCTTCGCGCGATCACGCAGATGAGCGCGGGCGCGGTGGGATCGTTCCTGTATGCGTTGCAGTTACCTGTCATCACAGCCCGCGACGGGTCATTGTCTGCAGCAGTCTGCAGTGCACGTAGCGATTTGGCCGGAATTGTGGACGACGATGACGAGCACCCGTTCGGCCAGCACGCTGTCCACGTTGTTCGCTATGGCAACGCCACGCACCGTCGGATGAGGTTTCCTGGGTTCGTGTTGCGTCTGAATCAGGACCCTGAACTTCTCGAGGACATACGACGCGGGCCGATCGACGTCGACGAGGTCGTTTTCGCGTCGGGCTCGTCGATATTGAGCAGTGTGCTGGTTCCCGCAAGCCATCTCGGTCCGTTGTTGGCTGCACGGTCTCCATGGGTGTGGGCGTTTCAGGCGAACAGGGTGTCGGGTGCGGTGATTTTTACTCTCGGCACAGATATTATCGGGCGGTCTCCTGTTCCGTACGAAGCGCATCAGGTGCTTCCCCGATCTCCAGTGGGTCGTCTTCCTCAGCGGCAGGAGCCGCCGGCACCGGCGGCGTGGGGTGCTGCCGTCGCTTGGTGGGTTGCTCAGATGAACTCGGTTCTCGGGCACCTCCTGAACCCATGTCTGTTCGCGGATGCTGACGGTGACTACCTCCCCTATGCGCAGCAGAACCGGCTGATGGAATTTGCTGATCTCCTGCAACGAGTTACCTCGACGCTGCTATCGCTGCACGACGACTACGCAGCCGGAGTTTTGATGTGGTCGGCAATGGACCTGATCGAGTCGTCCTGGCTTTCATGGGATCTCACGGCACTGTGCAAGCCCTCGGTTGCTGCAAAAGCGCTGCAGCAAGTTCGAGATCGTATGCCTGCTGATGTTCAGTCCGTCCTCCTTCCGTACGCCGCTTACGGTGTGGAGGCGTTGACGGAGGTGGGAGAAGGGTTCTTCATCAAGAACTATCGTGGATCGGAGAAGGTGATTCTGAGGCTCCCCGGTGGAGCGGAGAAAGCCCTGTCGCTCGACGTCGCTGTGAGTCAGCTGATGCGTGCGCGCAGGAACACTACGCACGGGTTCGACAAAGCTGATCCCGTCCGCGACCGACTGTTCGCGCAGCATGACGGCCGGCGGCCAGAGACTCTGATGTACCTGCCGCTGCTGTATTTGATGTACATCATGTCCGATCCTGATGACCTGAGGCGTCGTCTGCTCCGCCGATCCGCTCGAAGGGACAGGACGCAGTGAGAGGTGTTCACGCACGTTGCCGGTGGTGTGCTGAGAGAACGTGCGGTGAGCGGCATGGTGCGCCGGGTGATGGGTGCAGTGTGGCCGGGGAGGTTCGGCGCATGCACCGCAGTCTCGGCCGAACACCGGATGTTCTGGAGTATCTCTGGGACGGTGAGGTATGACATCGAAACGTACCTCCGCCGGTGACAAGCGCGCTCGCAAGGTCCAGCAGCGTCGAAAGGGCACTGTCACGTTGTTGAAGTCGGCGAACTGGGAGAATCGGTGGGGTGAGCACCGCACTACTGTCGTACAAAGGCCACAGATACCCGGCCGAGATCATCAACCACTGCGTGTGGTTGTACTTCCGGTTTCCGCTCAGCTTCCGTGAAGTCGAGGAGATGATGCTCGAACGCGGTGTCGTGGTGAGTTACGAGACGATCCGCCGGTGGTGCGCCAAGTTCGGGCAGTCCTACGCCAACGCGCTGCGCCGACGGCGGGCCCGGCCCGGTGACAAGTGGTACCTCGACGAGGTCTTCATTAAAATCAACGGCACACTGCATTACTTATGGCGGGCGGTCGACCAGGATGGAAACGTGCTCGACGTGCTGGTCCAGTCCCGCCGAAACGCGTTGGCGGCCAAACGGTTCTTCCGCAAGCTGCTCAAAAGTCTGGAGTATGTGCCGCGGGTGATCGTCACCGACAAACTCGGCAGCTACCAGGTCGCCCACCGCGAACTGCTGGGATCGGTCGAGCATCGCCAGTCGAAGTACTTGAATAATCGCGCCGAGAACTCGCACCAACCGACCCGACAACGCGAACGTGCGATGAAACGCTTCACCTCACCTGGGCACGCGCAACGATTCCTGTCAGCGTTCAGCAGCATCTCACCTCACTTCCGGCCCCGCCGGCATCGACTAACCGCGACCGAGTGGCGCACCGAGATGGCCGACCGATTCGCGGTCTGGGAGGAAGTCACCGTGACCGACGCCGCCTGAAGTGAACGGCCCGAAGATGTTCCGTAGCAGTTCGTCCCAAACTAGCTGTGCCGCTATACTTTTCGATTAACGTGACAGTGCCGGGTGTCGGCCACGTACGGGTTCCAGGCGCTCGCGTATTTGCCGGTGCCGAACGCGCCGAGCATGGGTGCCATCGGGGGCAACAGCATCATGCCGACCCACACGACGAACACCGAGAACGCCACCGGACCCCACCAGCGGGTGCGGCCGAACACGATGGAATACACCAGCGCGAAAGAGATGCCATTGAAGAAGTGGTAGACGATTCCCAGCGTGTAGGAAGCCAGGGTCGGGGCGGCCATGTGGTCGGCGCCGGTGATCATCGCACCGAACATCGTCGGCTCATCGTCCGACAGGTATCCCAGGTGCACGCCCGCAGAGCGGACGACCTCGAGGGCGGCGGTCAGCGCGATCCCGCCGAGGACGCCGACCGCGATCCGGTTGGCCAGCCGCGGGTATTCCGCGAAATGGGCGTAGCCGCCGATGGCGAAGACCAGCAGCATGCCGGGCAGCCCGATCGCCCAGAACAACACCTGCATCGAGGCCAGGCCGCCCCTGGTGGTCGCAGCCACGATCAGCAGCGACGACAGGCCGCCTGCGGCCAGCGCGAGCAGCGTCAACACGGTCTCCCGCACGCCCATCGGGGTGTCGGTCGGCGTGGTCTCAGTATTCGAGGTGGTCATGGCGCACGCTCTCGAGGTGGTGATCGCCCGGGGCGGCGGGCCCGTCCGCACCCGGTGGTGTCGGGCAACACCGGGCGGCCTTGCCTGCGGCGCGCCGCCGCAGGGTGTAGCCGACGGCGG
>JGI11762J13096_1000005_pt1 | contig 42506 bp, 38 predicted proteins | sample DeeseametaMP0900_FD_13096 | JGI IMG/M metagenome (IMG submission 13096) | reverse complement strand
CGCCGCGGACCTCGTACCCGGTGCGCAGTTCCACCTCATCGAAGGATTCGACCACTCGACCACGCCCGCCGCAAGCGAGGAGGTGTTGGGCGTCGTGACGCCGTTCCTGGGCCGCCACTCCCCCTATGTGAGCGGAAATACATAGCAGGACACGTACTTCCACTCACATACGGAGACGCTCGAACTGGTCGTCGCGAAACTCTTCGGACAACACCTGACCGGAGTCCTCACGCGCGCGAAGTTCCACGCGTCGAATTTTGCCGGAGATGGTCTTGGGCAGCTCGAAGAACTCGAGGCGGCGCACACGCAGATACGGCGCCAGATGCTCACGCGCATACTTGAGGATCTCGAATGCCGTGTCCTCGTTCGGTTCCCACCCGGCGGCGAGCGCAACATAAGCCTTGGGCACAGCCAGGCGTGTCTCGTCGGGAGCAGGTACGACGGCTGCCTCCGCCACGGCCGGATGCTCGATCAACACACTCTCGAGCTCGAACGGCGACACCTTGTAATCCGAGGCCTTGAACACGTCGTCGGTGCGACCCACGTAGGTGATGTAACCGTTCTCGTCTCGCGAGGCAACGTCGCCGGTGTGGTAGTAACCGCCCGCCATCACCTGCTTGTTGCGTTCGGCGTCGTCGAGGTACCCGGTCATCAAGTTGAACGGCTTCACCGTCAGGTCGAGACAGATCTCGCCCTCATCGGCCAGCTCACCCGTCACCGGATCGACGATGACGACCGGTACGCCCGGCAGCGGCCGTCCCATCGAACCGAACTTCAACTCACTACCCGGCGTATTCGCTACCAGAGCAGTGGTTTCCGTCTGCCCGAAACCGTCACGGATATTGAGGCCCCACAGCTTCTGAACATGGGAGATGACCTCCGGGTTGAGTGGCTCACCCGCACCGATCGCCTCGCGCAACGCGCCCTTGCCACCGGAGATGTCAGCCTGGATGAGCATGCGCCACACCGTCGGCGGCGCACAGAACGTTGTCACCTCGGCCCGACGGATCTGCTCGAGAAGGGCTGCGGCGTCGAAACGCGTGTAGTTGTAGACGAAGATCGTGGCCTCGGCGATCCACGGCGCGAAGAAGCAACTCCATGCGTGCTTGGCCCAGCCGGGTGAGCTGATGTTGAGGTGCACGTCGCCCGGTTCGACGCCGAGGAAGTACATAGTGGTGAGGTGCCCGACGGGGTACGACACATGCGTGTGCTCGACGAGTTTGGGCTTGCTGGTCGTTCCCGAGGTGAAGTACAGGAGCAGGCGATCGTCGGGCGCGGTCACTGTCTCGAAGGGCTGCGCGTCCAGCATCTCGTAGGCCGCCCGGTAGTCCATCCAGCCCTCGGATTCGCCGACCGAGATCCTCAGATAGTCGCCGGGGACGTCGTCGAACTTGGGCGCATCGGCGGGATTGACGATGACGGCCTTCGCCTGGCCGCGTTGCACGCGATCGGTGAGATCCGCGGAGCCGATTGCGGTGGTCGTCGGCATCAGCACGGCGCCGAGCTTCATCACTGCGAGCATCGACTCCCACAGTTCCACCTGGTTTCCGAGCATCAACATCACCGAGTCACCGCGACCGATGCCCAGGGATTCCAACCAGCGCGCTACCTGATCGGACCGATGCGCGACGGCATCGAAGCTGTACTTGCCCTCCGACCCGTCCTCCTCGACGATCCAGAGCGCGGTGGCGTCGTTGCCGCGGGCAATGGCGTCGAACCAGTCGATGGCCCAGTTGAAGCGGTCGCCGAGTTCGGGCCATTCGAAGGTGGACACGGCCGTGTCGTAGTCTCCGTTGGCATCGAGCAGCGCGTCGCGAGCGCCCTTGAATGCCGTGAAAGCCGATCCGGCCATGATTCCTCCTGCGCGAGCTTCTCGTGATGCGTGTCACCGTCGACGCTAGGGAGGTTCTCCAGTGGCCGCTACCCCCGAAAGGGGGGGTCCGCGCCTTCGGCCGCATGTGAGTGAAAATACGTGTCGGGCTATGGATTTCCACTCACATGCGGCGGAGCCGCCTTTAGATCCGATCCCCGGACTCCGGGTGGAACAGGTGCACCGGCCCGTCGAGCTTGGTGAGGCTGATGCTCTCCCCGATTTTCGCGGGAGCGCGGACGGCCGAACGGGCGACAAGAGCGACCGGTCCACCGTCGAGCCCCTTGACCTTCGGGTCGTCGAGGTGGGCGTACACGTAGGACTCACTGCCGAGTTCCTCGATGAGGTCGACCTGCGCTGCGAAGCCCGCACCGTGCTCGATACCCAACTGCTCGGGGCGCAGTCCGATGGTGACGGTGTCGAGCCCCGCGCTCGCCAGCTTGGTCATCACCTCACGTTCGAGCGGGAGTGTCGCGTCGCCGATCTGCACCCCACCCGACCCGATCGGTACCGTCATCAGGTTCATCGCGGGTGAACCGATGAAGCCCGCGACGAATGCGTTGACGGGGTTGTCGTAGAGCTCGGTCGGGCTGGCGAACTGCTGCAACTTGCCGCCGCGCAGCACTGCAACGCGGTCACCCATGGTCATAGCCTCGACCTGATCGTGCGTGACGTACACGGTGGTGGTGCCGAGCCGACGCTGTAGTGCCGCTATCTGCGTGCGGGTCTGCACGCGCAGCTTTGCGTCGAGATTCGACAGGGGCTCATCCATGCAGAACACCTGCGGCTCGCGCACGATCGCACGGCCCATCGCGACGCGCTGCCGCTGACCACCGGAAAGCTTGCCGGGCTTGCGGTCGAGAAACTCGGTCAAGTCGAGAATCTCCGCTGCCTGCGCGACCTTCTTCTTCCGCTCCTCGGTGGAGACCCCGCGCATCTTGAGGGCGAATCCCATGTTCTCCCCGACGGTCTTGTTGGGGTAGAGCGCGTAGTTCTGAAACACCATCGCGATGTCTCGGTCTTTCGACGGGACTCCGACCATGTTCTTGCCACCGATCTCGATGGCACCGCCGTCGATGTCCTCGAGGCCGGCGAGCATGCGTAGCGCGGTGGACTTGCCGGAGCCCGAGGGCCCGACGAGAACTACGAATTCACCGTCCTGGATGTCGAGGTCGAGCGAGTCGACGGCCAGCTTGTCGGCGCCCTCGTAGACGCACGATGCCTTCTTGTAAGTGATTGCAGCCATTGCGATTCTCCTGATTACTTGATGGCACCGAAGGACAGTCCGCGCACAAGCTTGTTCTGCGCGATCCAGCCGGCCAGGACGACGGGGAGTGCTGCGAGCGTCGCAGCGGCGGACAGACGGGCCCAGTACAGGCCTTCACCGGTGATGAATCCGACGAGTGCCACCGGAATCGTTTGTGCTTGAACGGCGGTGAGGTTGACCGCGAAGAAGAACTCGTTCCACGAGAAGATGGTGCAAATCAGCGCGGTCGCTGCGATACCTGGCGAGACCAGCGGAAGTATCACCTCGCGCACCGAAGTCCACAGCGATGCACCGTCCATGCTGGCAGCTTCGAGTAGCTCGCTGGGGACTTCGAGGAAGAACGATCGCATCATCCACACTGCGATGGGCAGGTTCATCGCCGTGTACAGCACGATGAGGGCCCAGATGTTGTCGAGCAGGCCGATGTCGCCGACGATGACGTACAGCGGGACGATCACGGCGACCACCGGGAGCATCTTGGTGGAGATGAAGAAGAACAGCACGTCCTTCGTCTTCTTCACCGGGCGAAGCGAGAGCGCGAACGCAGCCGGAATTCCCAGCAGCAGAACGAGGATGGTCGAGACGATCGTCGCGAACGCCGAGTTCATCAACGCCGTACCGATACCGCTGGAGAGGACCGCGCGGTACTGATCGAGCGTCGGGGTGAAAAACAGCTTCGGTGGGTCGGAGTAGGCGTCGGCCTCTTGCTTGAATCCGGTGAGGACCATCCACAGCACCGGGAAGAAGAACCCGAGCCCGAGGATCCAGGCCAGCACCGTCCAGATGGTGCCTGTGCCGAACTTTTTCTTCTTGTGCATAACCGGGGTACTCATCAGGCTGCCTCCTCGTTCCCGCTGAAGCTCTTGAAGATCAATCGGAGCGCGAGCGTGCTGACGAGGATCGTTGCGATCACGGTCACCACACCCATCGCGGCGGCCTGACCGATATCGAAGCCGAGGAACGCGCGCTGGTAGATGTAGAAGGGAAGGTTGGCGCTCGCCACGCCCGGTCCGCCGGAGGTCATCATGTAGACGGCATCGAAGGTGTTGACGAGGTAGATCGCACCGAGCACGGCCCCGAGTTCGATGAATCGACGCAGGTGCGGGAGCGTCAGTTCACGGAAAAGCGAGAAGGCACTGGCACCGTCGACGCGAGCCGCTTCGGCGATGTCCTTGGGCATCGATTGCAGCCCGGCGAGGATCAACAGCATCATGAACGGCGTCCACTGCCAGATGAGGTTGGTCATGACGGCAGCGAGCGGAAAGCGTGAGACCCAGTCGATCTGCTCGACACCGAACGGGCTGAGCACGAAATTGATCAGGCCGAAGACCGGATCGAACATCGCCGTCTTCCAGATCAGCGCACCCGCCACCGGAGTGACGAGGAACGGTGTGATCAGCAGTGTCCGGATGAGGCTGCGTCCGATGAACTTACGGTCGAGTAGCAGCGCCAGCATCAGGCCCAGTATCACCGAGATGATGACGGTGCCCACGATCATGATGACCGTGTTCAGTGCCACCTCACGGAACTGACTGTCCCGGAAGACGTCCACGTAGTTGTTGAGCCAGTTGAACTCTTGCGATCCCGGGCGTACGAGGTTCCAGGACTGTGTCGAGTAGTAGAGCGTGAAGAGAAACGGAATCTGTGTGACGAGAATGAGAAAGATCAACGCCGGAAGCAGTGGGCCTCGCCGACGCCACCCTTCGGCTTTGGAGATCGTCCGAGATCGCGGTACGAACTCGTCGGATCCGGCGTCCGTCGACCGGACTTCTGTGGTGGTCATCCCTGGCCCTCCTGGTACGTCTTGCCGACCACTTCGGCGTATTGCTGCGCTTGCGCGAGCGCGTCCTGGACGCTGATTCGTCCTGCCACTGCTGCACTGATCTGCTGACTCACCCGCGTACCCAGGTCCTGGAACTCGGGGATCGTCAAGAACTGCACGCCGGTGTAGGGCACCGGGTCCACGGTCGGATTGTTGGGATCTGCGCCCTCGATGGATTCGAGAGTGAGCGGGCCGAATGCGGTTGCTGCCTCGGCGTATTCCGGTATCTCGTAAGTGGACACGCGGCTACCCGGTGGCACACGCTCCCAGCCGAGCTCGTTGCCGACCTTCTCGAGGTATTCCTTGCTGGTCATCCAGGACACGAACTTCCAGGCCTCGTCTGGATTCTCGGTCGTTTTCGGGATCCCGAGTGCCCACGAATACAGCCACCCGTTGTCACCCTTGACCGCGCTCGGCGCCTTCGCATAACCGATCTGGCCGACGACGTTGCTGGCGCTGGGATCCTCGAGGACCGAGACCGCCGAGGTGGCGTCGTACCACATCGCAGTGTTGCCCTGCGAGAGCTGCGTCGCGCATTCGCTGAAGCCACTGGTCGCGGCTCCCGGCTGGCCGTGTTCGCGCACGGTGTCGACGTAGAACTGCACGGCCTCCTGCACCTGGGGGCTGTCGAGCTGGGCGTTCCAGTCCTCGTCGTACCACCGGCCGCCGAAAGCGTTGATGACGGTGTTCAATGGCGCGAGAACTTCACCCCAACCTGGCTTTCCGCGAAGACAAATGCCCGAAACATCGGGGCTGTCGAGTGTCGCCGCGGCATCAGCGACCTCCTCCCAAGTCGGCTCCTCGGGCATCTCGATGCCTGCCGCCTCCATGAGGTCCTTGCGGTACATCAGGAACGAGGACTCACCGTAGAACGGCACCGCATACATGCTGCCCTCGTATGACAGCGAATCCTTGAGCGTCGGAATGAAGTCGTCCTCGTCGTAACCGGGTGTGGCGTCGGCGTACTCGGACAGGTTGGTGAGCCAACCGTTCTCGGCCCACTGCGGTGTCTCGAAGTTGCTGATCATGACGACGTCGAACTCGCCGCCACCGGTCGCAACCGAGGCGGTGATCTTCGCGCGGGCCTCGTTCTCCGAGAGCGAGACGAACTTCAGATTGATGCCAGGGTTGTCGGCCTCGAACGACGGCGCAAGCGAAATGGCATCGGCCATCTGCGAGTTCGACACGATGGCCACGGTGATCGTGGTGCCGTCACCACCGCCTCCGAACGATCCCGCTCCCGCGCAACCGGACAGCACCAAAGTCGTCGCGAGCGAGGCCGCGACAGCTACTTTCGGTAATTTGCTCACTTGAATTGCTCTCCATTCTGGGTCGTTCCTGCGGGCTCCACTCCCAGCCCCTTCTGGGTCGTTCCCGGCCCCTTCTGGGTCGTTCCTGCGGGCTCCACTCCCGGTCCCTTCTGCGCCGTCAACCAACGCGCGCTTTCGATATCGGTGACCAGAACGGAGGCGAACCCACCGCGCAGCGCACCGAGCATGGCCTGATGTTTCTTGCGGCCACCGGAGATCAGGATGGCTCCCGCGCAGGCGCGAATGGCATCGAGTTCGACCGACACCGTCCGAGACGGAAGGGAGCCGGCGGTGGGCGTGCCGTCGATCGAGAAGAACCTGCCGCCGATCTCACCCACGGCACCGAGACGATGCAACTCCTCGAGGACATCGGTGTCGATGAAACTGCCTTCGAACAAGGTGGTGGAGGTGGAAACGGGACCGAGGCCGTAGATCATGACATCGGCCTCGGTCCCGGCTTTGAGGGCGCGTGAAACCACCGAATCCTGATGCAGGGCAGTCACCGTTGCTGGATCGGCGTACAGGGGCGCGTTGAGTCGGACCGGCCTCGCCTGCAGGTATTCAGCGCACCTCCCGAGTGTGTATTCGACGCCGGTCTGGTAGTTGGCCGAGCTCATCGAGCCGTCGAGCTGAACAACCTGCGCGCATTTCGCCCCGCGTGTTTTCAGCGAATGGGCGACGGCCACCGTTTCGGGACCCCAGGTGAAACCGAGGGTGTCGGTGGCGTCGAGCCTGCGGGTCAGCATCGCGGCTGCGGCACGACCGAGCGAGCCATATCCGGTGTCGGTTCCGTCGACGACGTCCGGGACGACGAACACCTCGGTGAGGCCGTACAGCATCTCGAGTTCCTGCTCGATGTCGGCGTGCACGGTGCCCTGGACCTCGTCGGGGACGTTGATCTCGATGGAGACCAGCCCCAGTGCACGCGCCTTGGCAATCAGGCGTCCCGCCGTCGGACGCGAGACTCCGAGCTTGGCAGCGATGTGGGCCTGCGTTGCGCCCTCGAGGTGGTACATCGAGGCCGCCCTGAGCGCGAGCCGCAGGTCGTCGGTTGTTTTCGACGATCGCTGCGGGCCCTGAAGCTCTGGAACCGCTGCAAACAATGCCACTCCTCAGTTGTGAGCAGATGCTCATGCTGTGTTCTTCTGCTCAATAAGCTAGCATTCAGGTGTGATCTACACAACACACATCCCCTCGGAGTTACCGGTGCCACTGACGATGGCGGCCAGCGTCCTCAGCGGACCTAAGGAAATCCGCCTCGAAGAACGCCGGGTACCCACACCGGCCTCTGACGAGGTCCTGATTCGGGTAACAGCTGTCGGTGTATGCGGATCTGATGCTCACTATTACCGCGAAGGACGCATCGGTGACCACGTCGTCACCGGTCCGCTCGTCCTCGGACACGAGGCTGCGGGAATCGTCGTCGCGGTGGGCGCCGACGTCGACCCCGGTCGCGTCGGTCAACGCGTCTCGATCGAGCCTCAGCGCCCGGACCCCACCAGCGCACAGTCCCGGGCCGGCCGATACAACCTGTGCCCGGCAATGGAGTTCTTCGCGACACCCCCGATCGACGGTGCGCTCGCCGAGTACGTCGTCATCCAATCCGTCTTCGCGCACTCGGTTCCCGACGAGATCTCCGACGAGGCGGCCGCGTTGTTCGAGCCGCTCTCGGTGGGGATCGCCTCCGTTCAGAAGGCTCGGATCAGCCCCGGGTCGAGTGTGCTCATCGCTGGGGCAGGCCCAGTCGGCCTGGTCACCGCTCAGGTCGCGCGCGCATTCGGTGCGACGGAGGTGATAGTCAGTGACATCGACGAGTCCCGACGCGCCAACGCCTCGACGTTCGGCGCGACGCGCGTCGTCGATCCGGCCGTCGAGGACACCCGGGCTCTCGACGTCGATGCCTTCATCGACGCGTCCGGGGCGCCGCGGGCCGTCGTCGACGGCATCCACGCCGTCCGCCCCGCCGGTACCGTGGTCCTCGTCGGCATGGGCGCCTCCGACTATCCGCTGCCGATCTCGGTGATCCAGAACCGCGAACTGATCGTGACGGGCGTGTTCCGATATGCCAACACGTGGCCGATCGCGCGCGAACTGGTGCTGGCCGGTCTCGTCGACCTCGACGCCATGGTCACCGCACGGTTCGATCTGGCCCACGTCGAGGACGCGTTGAACGCCGACAGAACGCCGGGCAGCATCAAAGCTGTTGTCACACTGCCGAAGGAGACCAACGCATGAAGTTGAACTCGCACACCCTCGACGATTTCATCGAGGACGTGGCGGTCCCCACCTACGATCGCTCCGAGGTGAAGGTGGGCATCGTGCACTTCGGTGTCGGCGGGTTCCACCGTGCCCACCAGGCGATGTACGTGGATCGTCTACTGCAACAGGGTGAGGCGATGGACTGGGGCATCTGCGGTGTCGGGGTTCTGCCCGGGGATCGAAAGATGAAGGACGTCATGGACGCCCAGGACTGCCTCTTCACCCTGGCCCTCAAGCACTCCGACGGCACCTGGGACACCCGGGTGATCGGCTCGATCGTCGAGTATCTGTTCGCGCCGGACGACGCCGAGGCTGTCATCGAGAAGATGGCCGCCGAGACCACGAGGATCGTCTCGCTCACCATCACCGAGGGCGGATACAACTTCTCGGCTACGACAGGCGAGTTCGACGCGTCCAATCCGGCGGTCGTCGCCGATTTGGAAGACGGGGCGGTTCCGACAACGACGTTCGGACTGGTGATCGCTGCGTTGGCGCGGCGTCGTGAACGTGGTCTGAAGCCGTTCACCATAATGTCGTGCGACAACATCGAGGGCAACGGCCACATCGCGCAGTCGACGTTCACTGCCTTTGCACAGCTGAAGGATACGTCGCTGGCCGAGTGGATTTCTGCTGAGGGCGCATTCCCCAACTCGATGGTCGACCGCATCACCCCGGTCACCACACCCGAGGTGATGCTGGAGCTGAAGGACCGTTATGCAATCGATGACCACTGGCCCGTGGCAGGGGAGCCGTTCACACAGTGGGTGCTCGAGGACGCTTTCACTCTGGGTCGCCCCCCGTTGGAACACGTCGGCGTGCAGGTGGTCGAGGACGTCACGCCGTACGAGCTGATGAAGCTTCGACTGCTCAACGCCAGCCATCAGGCTCTATGCTACTTCGGCTACCTCAGCGGTTACCGCCTGGTGCACGAGGTGGCGCAGGATCGCTCGTTCGCGCAGTTCTTGTTGGCGTACATGGACAACGAGGCGACCCCGACGCTGCAGGCCGTGCCGGGAATCGACCTGGACGAGTACAAGAGGACGCTGATCGAACGCTTCTCCAATCCCGAGATTCGCGATACGGTCGCGCGGCTCTGCTCGGAATCCTCCGATCGAATCCCGAAGTGGCTGCTTCCCGTCATCCGCACCAATCTCGAAACCGGCGGGGAAATAGCACTTTCCACCGCCGTCGTCGCCAGTTGGGCACGCTACGCCGAGGGCGTCGACGAGCAGGGCGAGCCGATCGAGATCGTCGACCAGTTGAAAGACACCCTCGTTCCGCTGGCGCGGAAGCAGCACGAGGACCCGACGGCGTTCATCGCCAACCGATCGGTCTTCGGCGACCTCGTCGACAACGACAGATTCGTCGCCGAGTACACCAAGCAGCTGAAGTCTCTGCACGACAACGGTGCCCGGTCGACGCTGGAGGCGCTGCTCGCGCATGTGAGTGGAAATACATAGCAGGCTATGTATTTCCACTCACATGTGGCGGAGCCGCCTACTGTGCCAGCACTTTTCGACCCGCTGCGATGATCTGTTCCAGCTCGAACCTGTGCGCATCCGAGACATCGACGAGCGGCGCTCGGACCGAGCCGGCATCGATGCCGCCGAAGGTCACACCGGCCTTGACCAGCGCGACGGCATAGCCGGGAGTGGTGTCGCGCAACCGCACGAGCGGGTGGAAGAACTCACGGTTGAGAGCGTCGACGAGTTCGATCTGCCCTTCCTCGAGTGCCGAGTAGTAGGCAAGTGAAATGTCCGGCGCAAAGGCGAAAGCCGCCGAGGAGTACAGGGTGACACCGATACTTCGGAACGCCTGCTGGGACACCTCTGCCGTCGGCAACCCGTTGAAGAACTGGAACTCTTTGTCGCCGAGCGCATCGCGCAATCTGCGAACGATGCGAGAGGTCAGATCCAGATCACCGACGCCGTCCTTGAAGCCGACGACCTTGGGTAGCTTGGCGACGGCGAGTGCACTGCGCTCGGTGAACTGTCCGTTCGCTCGGTGGTAGACGATAACGGGAAGTTCGCTGGCATCGGAGACCTGGCGGACGTATTCGACGAGGCCCTCGGGGGGTGCTCCGACGAGATAGGGCGGAAGCAGCAGGATCCCCTCCGCGCCGACCTCGGCAGCGGTGGCCACGAGCTGGCGGGCGATGGGTAGCGCACCGCCGGCTCCCGCATATACGGGGACGCGTCCGGCCGCGACGTTCACCGTGGTCTCCACCACGATGCGGAACTCCTCGGGTGAGAGTGCATGGAACTCACCGGTTCCGCACGCGGCGAAGACTCCACCGGGGCCGGCTGCGACGCCTACCTCGATGTGGTCGGCGAGCGCTTGCACGTCGACGTTGCCGTCTGCGTCGAAGGGGGTGACGGGGAAGAAGAGAACTCCATCGAGCATGATCTTTACTCCTGTGTCAGGCTGCCGTCGACGCGGCGCCAGATGTTGTCGGGGTTGCCGTCGGCGATCGCAGACGGGAGTAGGTCGGCCGGTACGTCCTGGTAGCTGACGGGTCGGAGGAAGCGGTCGATGGCGAGGCTGCCCACCGACGTGGTTCGAGAATCACTGGTCGCGGGGAACGGGCCGCCGTGAACCATGGCGTGGCCGACCTCCACCCCGGTTGGCCAGCCATTGAACAGAATGCGGCCGACTTTGCGCTCGAGTGTCGTAACGAGCTTCCTCGCATCCGCATGATCGACCGGGGCGGCGTGCACCGTGGCAGTGAGCTGTCCCTCGAGACTGTTCACGGCGAGGTGGAGTTGGTCGAGGTCGGCGCACCGCACCACCAACGATGTCGCGCCGAACACCTCCGCATGGAGTGCGGGTTCGGCCAGGAAGTTCTCGGCGTCGGTGACGAGAAGTTCCGGTAATCCCTGATACGCCGAGGATCCGGGCCGACCGGCGGCGACGGAGTCGACATCGGCGTGTTCGCGCAGCGCGCGTTGACCCGAGGCGTAGGCCTCGGCGATACCGGGGGTGAGCATCGCGGCGCCGGTGGCGGCGCCCACCGCAGCCGCAGCCGAGTTCAAGAATTCCCCGAGTTCGGCGCCGACGACGGCGAACACCAGACCGGGGTTGGTGCAGAACTGGCCGGCACCCATCGTCAACGATTGAACGAAGCTCGTTCCCAGCGTGGCGGCGGACTCCCTGAGCGCACCCGGAAGCAGTACCACCGGGTTGATGCTGCTCATCTCGGCATACACCGGGATAGGCACCTCTCGCTCGGCAGCGGCGCGCGTCAAAGCCAGGCCGCCGCCGCGTGATCCGGTGAATCCGACGGCCGCGACGGCCGGGTCGGTGACGAGCTCGACGCCGATCGTCTGACCTTTGCCGAAGAGCATGGAGAACGTGCCCTCGGGGAGTCCGTGCTCTGCCACGGCTGTCGAGATCGCTCGTGCGACGAGTTCCGATGTACCGGGATGGGCGTCGTGCGCTTTGACGATGACGGGGCATCCGGCTGCCAGTGCGGACGCGGTGTCGCCTCCCGCAACAGAGAAGGCAAGAGGGAAGTTGCTGGCAGCGAAGACGACGACCGGTCCGAGCGGCACCATGCGCAGGCGAATATCACTGCGGGGCAATGGCTCGCGATCGGGTACCGCCGGATCGATCCGTGCGCCGTTCCAGCTCCCTTCACGCAGGACGGCGGCAAACAGGCGCAGCTGTCCCACGGTGCGTCCGCGCTCACCGAGCAATCGTGCACGGGGCAGACCGCTTTCGGCCGCTGCACGGTCGATCAGTTCGTCACCGAGGCCGATGATGTTCTCGGCGATCGAGTCGAGGAACTGCGCGCGCCCCTGCGAGGTGGTCTGCCGGTAGGTGTCGAATGCGTCGTTTGCGATTCTGGTTGCGTCTCGAACGTCCTGCGTTCTCGCGTGGTGAAACGTCGGCGCGAGGGTGGATCCGGTGTTTGGGTCGATCGCGACGATCGGTGCGCCTGCGCCGGTGCGGGGAATGCCGCCGACCAGGAAGTCTCCGGTGAGCGAGGTATGTGTTGCGGTGGTCATGAGTTGCCTTTCAGTGCTAGTCGACGAGCCGTTCACCGGTGACGGTCGAGAACAGGTGGGTGCGCTCGGCCGCGTAGGACAGGGTGATCACCTCGCCGCGACGAGGAGGGATGCGCCCGTCCGCACGTACGACGATGGGCTGCTTCTTGCCGTTGACATCGGCCTGGCCGTAGACGTAGGCGTCGGCACCGAGTTCCTCGATGACGTCGATGGTCACCTCGAGACCTCTGTGACTGCCGGTGGTGATCTCGAGGTCCTCGGGACGTACCCCGAGTGTCACTGTGCTCTCGCCGATGCCGGCGACCGATGCGCGCGGCACGGGCACGATATCGCCGCCGAAGCTGACGCCACCGTCGACGAGTGGTAGTTCGAGCAGGTTCATCGCAGGCGATCCGATGAAGCCGGCGACGAACACGTTGTCGGGATGCTCGTACATGCGGCGGGGTGTGTCACACTGCTGCAACACACCGTCTTTCAGCACCGCGACGCGGTCACCCATCGTCATCGCTTCGACCTGATCGTGGGTGACGTAGACGGTGGTCGTCCCCAGCCGGCGTTGCAGTGCGGAGATCTGCGCGCGGGTCTGCACTCGCAGTTTGGCGTCCAGGTTGGACAACGGTTCGTCCATGAGGAAGACCTGGGGTTTGCGTACTATCGCGCGGCCCATTGCGACGCGCTGCCGCTGCCCACCCGAGAGCGCCTTGGGTTTGCGGTCGAGGTAGTCGGTGAGGTCGAGGATCTTCGCCGCGTCCTGCACACGTCGTTTGATCTCGGACTTGTCCTCGCCGGCGATTCGAAGTCCGAAGCCCATGTTCTCCCCGACGGTCATGTGGGGGTAGAGGGCGTAGTTCTGGAAGACCATCGCGATGTCGCGGTCCTTCGGTTCGAACTCGGTGACGTCCTTGCCGCCGATCGTGATGGAGCCGCGGTCGACGTCTTCGAGCCCGGCGAGCATGCGCAGCGATGTGGATTTTCCGCATCCGGAGGGACCGACGAGTACGAGGAACTCGCCGTCCTCGATGGAGAGGTCGAGTTGGTCGACGGCTGCCTTGTCGCCGCCTGGGAAGAGTTTCGTGACGTTCTCGAAAGCAACTGTTGCCATGATGGGTGGGTGCTCCTTCACCGGCAGGAACGTGCCGGACGATCCGAGTGGAGTTCACATATGTGAATGTGAGTCAAGATGGTGACTTCGTTTCGAAGTATGTACTACCGTGATGCAGAGCACAAGCTTCCGAGAGAAACGAGAGACGATGACACGACTGCTGATCACCGGCGCCGCCGGAAACATGGGCGCGATGTTGCGCCCGCTGCTGCGTCGACCGGACCGCACACTGCGACTGTTCGATATCGCCGAGATCGCTGATATCGACTCCGCCACCGAGGAATTCGTGCAGGGATCGGTCACCGATCGGGCAGCGGTCGCGGCCGCAGTCGATGGCGTCGACGCGATCCTTCACCTGGGTGGACTCAGTACCGAGGACTCGTGGGCGAACATCCTCTCGATCAATGTCGACGGCACACAGGCGATCTTCGACGCTGCGGTGGCCCACGGTGTCACCCGCGTCGTCACCGCATCGAGCAACCATGCCGTCGGATTCTGGACTCACGACGAAGCCGCCGGCCAGCCGCTCCCGGGCGACGTATCGCCACGTCCCGACGGCTTCTACGGCTGGTCGAAGGCTGCGGTCGAAGCGCTGGGCAGGATGTACCACGACCGTTTCGGCATCGACGTGGTCAATCTGCGCATCGGGTCGAGCTTCGAGAAGCCGCCCAACTACCGAGGGCTCGCAAGCTGGATGTCGCCGGCCGACACTGCACGCCTCGTCGAAGCGTCGCTGTCCGACAACGCCAAGGGGTTTCACACGGTCTGGGGCATCTCGAAGAACACCAGAGCCTGGTGGTCCGGCGCCGAGGGCGCGGCGATCGGCTACCGCCCCATGGAAGATGCCGAACAGTTCGCGGAAGAATTTCTGGCCGAGCACGAATGGACGTTCGACGACCCGATCCTGCAGCGGGTAGGCGGGGCGTTCTGCGATCATCCGCTGGGCAAACGCATGTGAGATGCACCTTCGCCCCGTGCATGCAGGGCACGCACGGGGCGTCAGGAGCGCAAGAGGTCAGAGGGTCAGGGGGTCAGGGGTCAGCGGGAATACCCGGCGATGATCGACCCCAACGCATCGAGTTGCGGGGTGTTCACGAGCCCGAGGTGATAGAGGTGCAGCTCGTCGGCGCCCGCTCCGACGGCGGCGGCGACGTGATCGCCGATCTCGTCGAGCTTCTTGGGCGGCAGTACCGAAACGTAGGCACCCACCGCGACCCTGCCGCCGACTTTCGCACGTGTGCGCTCGATGACGGACACGGTTTCTGCGGTACTGGGCCACGCCGAGACGAGAACTGCGTCGACCTGGTCCACAGCACTGTCTGTGAGCGCCGGGGACGGGCCTGTCTTCCACGGGTCCGGGTGTCCGTGCAGGGTGACGCGGGCCGAGGGCGCCTCGAGCCGCACTGCCGTCAGGACCTCCCGACGCAGGTGGTCGGCATCGCGGTGGCGCGTGGCGAGCACCGCGTCGGCCTCCTCGGAACTGAGCACGTCCTCGATCGTCGACCCTGGGTCCACACTGCCCCCGGCCAACGCGTCGACACCGTCGCGCAGCTTGGATACGACATTCTCCGCGTCGACCCCACGTTCGGACCAGGCATCAAGCTGCCTGGGCGCACAGTCGATCGACATCAGAGTGTCGCCGATGCCCGGGTAGGCGCCGTCGGTCTTTTCGTGCGGGCCGACATGGGCGATCCCGAGTTGACCGCAGGCTTCGATGGACACACCGCGCACCTCGACGCCGCGGACGGCCTCGGCTGCGAGCGTGCGGGCGTAGGCGATGATGTCGGGATGGCCGGGCGCCAACGCATACGGGTAGCGATCTCCGAAACAGTTGACGACGGTGGCACCTGGATGCGCGTGTCCGAGGATCGTGCTGTGCGAGAGAACGATCCACGCATGAACATCGATTCCCGCCGCCACGAGCACACGAGCTGCGTCCCCGAAGGCGTCCTCGGACCCAGCCCAGGTCGCGGTTCGGGCAGTGATCGGGAGTCCGGTCCACGCCTCGTCGCGGAGGGGCCGATACAGCGCCGCGTGGTGAGCATCGACAACCTTGTGCCGTGGGTGCAGCGGCGTTGCAGCTCGGGTGGAGTGGTAGCTGGCGGCGAGCGCGATTTCGCGAACCCCCAGCTCACGCGCTCGCTCGACGAACTGCGGATCACCGAGCACGTCCCACGGATAGGCGTGCGCGACGATGCGCTGAACGGGATTCTCGGACATGGGCGCCCTCTCGGAGTAGATTCAACCGGCAGAATGGAGTTCACACATGGGAACACATGAGCTGTCGAACTGTCCACGGTCGACCCTTCGCGACCGTGCGAGCCGGCTCCTCGGCGTGCGCCCCGAGATCGGCATCCAACCCCCCAGTGTCACGCACGGACGTACGTGGAACCGCGGCGCAGTGGACGGCGTCGAGCTCTCCTGGGGGACTCCAAGAACGCAGGCCTGGCTGCTCCGCCCCGCCGGGCACACCGGACCCGATCTGCCCGCCGTCCTCCTGCTCCACGGGCACGACGGGGTGAAGTTCTACGGCAAGGAGAAGGTGGCCGACGGCCCGGACGGCATCGCATCAGGGACAGCCGCGTTGCGCAGACGTGGCTACGACGGCCGATCCGTCGCCGAGGGGCTGGTCGAGGCAGGCTTTGCCGTCCTGGTCCACGACGTGTTTCCGTGGGGTAGTCGCCGAGTCGACTGGCAGGATTTCCCTGCCCGGGCCCAGCGAGCAGGCCTTGCCTTCGAGAACGAGAGCGAGCGCTACGAAGCCGCCGCCCGCGAGCACGAGCACGGCCTGGCCAAGACTGCGATTCTTCGAAACATGCCGCTGGCAGGGACGATTCTGCGCGAGGATCTTCACGCCCTCGCCGTGCTGCGCGCCACCGCCGGCATCGACCCGAACCGCATCGCCATCTCGGGTTTCTCGGGCGGAGGCGCGCGCGTGGTGCATCTACTCACCTGTGCCGATGTCCAGGCCGCAGTGATCACCGCGATGATGAGTACGTTCGAAGACATCGCGGACGGTCACGCCGACGACACCACCTGGGCGATGATCACCCCAGGACTACCGGCCGTGGGCGACTGGCCGGACATCGCCGCTACTGCAGCTCCGATGCCGATGCTCGTTCAATTCGCCGAGTACGACTTGCATTTCGGTATCGACGGTATGCGCGAGGCCGAGCGCGCCCTCGAGCGCGCGTACACGGGTTCGGATTCGTTGAACACCGAGTGGTACGCCGATCGCCACAGGTTTTCGGCGGCAATGCAGTCAGCGGCGGCTCGCTGGCTCGTCGACAATGTTTGACAGCACACGCTTGACACCGCGTGTGACTGCGGTCATAGTAAAGCCAGAAATTCACATAGTAGGCATGCGTTCATATACGTGAACCCGCTTACGCGGACCGCGAAAGCAGGCGACCACGACACGAACCCAGCGCACGCAGCCTGGTTCGTGACGCAAGAGCAACCGACCTTTCCGCCACGCTGAATCTTCCTCCACCGCAGAGCTTTCACCCGCTCGAACCGCTAAGACCCAGACCCGCCGGCCACACCCGGCCCGAAGCCTCGGAGCGTCCCCCATGGTCACCACAACTCCGCCCAGATCGGGAGGCAAGCAGGCGCCCGACGCTGCGGCCTCCGGTCGCACCCGTCGCAGGCGCCGCAGATCCGCGCCCTACATTTTGATCGCGCCGGTCGTCATCCTGCTGGCCGTCTTCATCTTCTACCCGGTCGGCAGCGTCTTCTACTACAGCCTGCAGTACTACAACCCCACGACGCCGTGGGACAACGGCTTCGCCGGCCTGGACAACTTCCGACTCATGTTCGCCGACGACATGTTCTGGAACAGCCTGGTCGTCACTGCCAAGTGGGTCGGCGTCCAGGTCGTCTTCCAGCTAATCCTCGGCCTCGGCCTCGCATTGCTGGTCAACGAAGTGTTCCGCGGACGCGGCCTGGCCCGCGCCCTGGTGTTCTCCCCCTGGGCCGTCTCGGGCGTGCTCACCACCGGAATCTGGCTACTCATCTACAACCCGTCAACCGGATTGTTCAAACTTCTCGGCGAGATCGGCATCGGCGACGGAACTGCCGCCCCCATCGCCGATCCCGACACCGCCTTCTGGGCCACCAGCGTTGCCGAACTCTGGCGCGGTGTCCCCTTCTTCGCCATCCTCATCCTTGCCGAACTCCAGAGCGCCCCCAAGGACCTGTACGAGGCCGCGAACGTCGACGGCGCCAACCGCTGGCAGCGATTCCGGTTCGTCACCCTGCCGCATCTCAAGGCCGTGATCATCCTCTCGACCCTGCTGCGAGGTGTGTGGGAGTTCAACAACGTCGACCTGCTCTACACCCTCACTGCCGGTGGCCCCGCCGACGTCACAACGACACTGCCGCTGTATGTCTCACAACTCGCCACCACCGCCCAGGACTTCGGATACGGCTCGGCACTGACCACCGTGGCATTCGTGATCCTGCTGTTCTGCTCCATCCTCTACTTGCGCCTGAGCAAGTTCAACAGCGACAAGGCCTGAGAACATGACTACTACGACAGAACGTCCGCCGACGCCCATTGCGGCCCCGAAGGCCTCGGGCGAACCTCGTTTCCACCGGAAGAGACCCCGTGTCTTCAGCGTGGGTCTTCCACTCGCGCTCTATCTTCTGTTCACCCTCGTGCCCTTCTACTGGATGATCGTCTTCGCCTTCCGGCCCGCCGACTCGACTTCGATGCTTCCGTGGCCCATCACATTCGATCACTTCGACACCGTCTGGAACACGCTCGGTTTCAGCTTCTTCTTCAAGAACAGCCTGATCGTCGCCGCACTGTCGCTGGTGTTGACCACATTCGTCGCACTTGCCACCGGATACGCATTGGCACGCTTCAAGTTTCGAGCAAAGATCCCACTCGTGATGGCGCTGCTGTGCAGCCAGTTCGTTCCCGGTGCAATGCTGCTCATCCCGCTTTTTCAGGTCTTTCGAGAAATCGGACTGGTAGACAACCTGTTCGGTCTCATCGTCGCCGATACCGTCTTCCAACTACCACTTGCTGCCATGCTGATGGCCGGATTCATCTCGCAGATCCCCGTCGAGCTCGAAGAAGCCGCGAGGGTCGACGGATGCTCCCGTATGCGGGCCTTCCGCATCATCATGTTGCCCCTGCTGCGTCCCGGGCTGATCGCAGTCGGCTCGTTTGCCTTCATCGGCAGCTGGAACAACTTCCTGTTCGGACTCATGTTCATCAGCAGCCAGGACAAGTTCACTCTCCCAGTCGGATTGAGCTACACCATCGGCTCCTACAACGTCGACTTCGGTGTCCTCGCCGCCGGCGGGCTCATCGCCGCCGTCCCGGTCGTCGCAGTCTTCGCGATCATCCAGAAGTACCTTGTTCAAGGCCTCAGCGCCGGAGCGGTGAAGGGCTGATCATGAACCATGGAAAGAGCACACGCATGAATCGAAGAATGCTGTTGCGCACAACTCTCATCGGAGCAGTGACAACCCTCGTGTTGACCTCGTGCGGTTCCGAAACAGCATTGCCCGACGGCGCCCTCGGGGACCCGAACAGTGGCACTCTCACCTTCTGGGACAACAACGCCGGACCGGACCGGACCCCGCTGTACGAGGAGTTGATCTCGCGCTTCGAGACTGCCAATCCCGGTATCGACGTCCAATACGTCGGATTGCCCTCGGACAGCGCTCAGCAGAAGTATCAAACTGCACTCGCCGGCGGGTCGGCACCCGACCTCGGGATCGTGTCCACCGCGTACCTGGCCCCGCTCGTCGCGCAGGATGCCGTGATACCGCTCGAGGACTTCGTGGCAGCGTCGCCGCAGCGCGATGATTACGACCCCAAGATCCTCGAGTCCGCCATCGAATCCGGTGGGGGTGACCACCTGTACGGCCTGCCCTACACGAGCAACAACGCGACACTTTGGTATCGCGCCGACTGGTTCGACGAGGCGGGAATCGAACCACCCGAAACCTGGGACGAGTTCTACGACAACGCAGCAGAACTCACCGACCGATCCGAGGGCCGATACGGGTTCACCATCCGCGGCGGCGGTGGTTCGATCTACCCACTGCTGCAGCACATGTTCGCGACCACCGGCATCGACGAGTTCTTCGACGGCAGCGAATCCACCCTGAACCGACCCGAGATGGTCGCCGCGATCGAACGTTTCGCGGCACTGTACGACGTCGAAACTCCCACCGCAGACGTCAACAACGGGTTCCCGCAGATGGTCGCAAGCTTCGGCGGCGGTTCCGTTGCGATGATGCAGCACAACCTCGGTTCGCTGAGCAACCACCGCAAAGCCCTCGGCGATGCCGTCGGCGCCGTCGCACTTCCTGTTGCCGACAACGGCGTACGCACGGTGATGACAGACCCGTTTCCGTCGTACACGGTGTTCAAGAGCAGCCAGCATCAGGCTGCCGCATGGAAGTTTCTCGAGTTCATGACCTCGGCGGAGTCGCAGACCTACTGGAACGAGAACGTCGGACAGATCCCGGTCAGCGTATCCGCGCGGTCGGCGCCGTCCTTCGCCGCGATGCCCTCCGTCCAGGCGGCACAGGATGTTCTCGACGACCCGTCGTCCGTGTTGGTCACTCCCCCGGACTATCTGCCGGATTTCGGCAAGATCGTTCAGGTGCAGATGCTCGGCCAGTGGCAGAAGGTACTGATCGGCCAGCTCAGCGCCCAGGATTTCGCCGACGACTTCGCCGAGAAGCTCAACCGTTCCAAGGCCAAATACGATGCCCGTCAGGGCAAATAGGGGATCGCCGACTATGTCCAGCGTGATCGAGAACGTATCCGTACAGGTGTTCAAGACGGAGGCGCGCACCGCAGTCGACTCGTACGGGCACCGTCACCCCGGGCCTTCCGCGCAGTCGACCCAGGCTCTACTGGAGATCACCGACTCCGACGGGGTGCGCGGCTACGCACTCGGAAAGCCCAACTACCTGCGCCAGGACCAGGTCGAGAACTACTTCCGGACGACATTGATCGGACGGGACCCTCTGGCCCGAGAGGCCATCGACAGGGAGTTCGCGATCCGGCAACGGACGAGGGCCGTCGAACTGCCGGAGCACACGCTGAGCTACGTCGACCAAGCGTTGTGGGATCTGGCGGGCAACAAGTTCGACACACCCGTGTGGAAGCTGCTCGGCGGGGCGCGATCGCAGGTCAAGGCGTATGCCAGCACGATGTGCGGTGACAACATCGAGGGCGGTCTGTCCTCACCGGAGGACTACGCCGCGTTCGCCGTCGCGCTCAAAGCCAAGGGCTACCAGGGCATCAAGCTGCACACCTGGATGCCGCCACTACCCGGAGCGCCGAATCTTCGACGCGATATCGACGCCTGCGCGGCGGTCCGCGATGCCGTCGGGCCGGGTTTCTCGCTGATGCTCGACGGCTACCACTGGTACTCGCGGACCGAGGCGCTGACGTTGGGGCGCGAACTCGACCGGCTGCGGTTCGACTGGTTCGAGGAGCCGATGGACGAGTTCTCGCTGCGGTCCTACAAATGGCTCGCCGATCAGATCGATACGCCGGTGATCGGACCGGAAACCACGCCCGGCCGTCACCGGTCGAGGTCCGAGTGGATCGTGAACGAGGCCTGCGACATCCTGCGCGTCGGGGCGATGAACGGCGGGGGGATCACCCCGGCGCTCAAGACGGTGCACATGGCCGACGGATTCGGTCTCGAATGCGAGATACACGGCAACGGCGCCCCCAACCTGGCGCTGGTCGGCGGTGCGCCGAACATCCAATGGTACGAGCGTGGACTGTTGCACCCACACACCGATTACGACTGGGTGCCCCCGCACCTCGAGGCCATCGTCGATCCGATCGACAGCAACGGCATGGTCGTCATGCCCGAACGTCCGGGCCTGGGGGAAGCGATCTCGCATGAGTACATCGAAGCCAATCTCGTCGAGAAGTACTGACGCGTGAAGGCAGTGGGTGGTAGGAAGTTCGACATGAGGGACAATGTCGTCATGGTGAACGATGTCATTCCCGGCGCCGTACCGGAATCCCAACCGGTGAAGTCGGCCGAGCGCACCATTCACATCCTCGAGACTCTCGCAGCCTCGCCGACACGAATGAGCCTCGGCGAGCTGCAGGAGGCGTGCAAGTACCCGCGATCGAGCTTGCACGCGCTTCTGCGCACCCTCAAGGATCTGAGGTGGATCGAGGCGGACGAGTCCGGTTCGAAGTACGGCATCGGCACGCACGCCCTGCTGGCGGGCACCTCGTACCTCGACAAGGACTCCGTCGTCGAACGCGCGGACGAAGTCCTGGAATCACTTCGGTCCGATGTTCGGCACACCGTCCACTTCGCGCGACGCGACGAAAGCAGCGTCATCTACCTCGCGAGCCGCGGCTCCACCCTGGCAACTCGGCGGACACACCGAGTCGGCCGCAAACTGCCGAGCCACGTCACCGCGCTGGGACAGGCGTTGCTCGCGGAACTGACCACCGACGAGGTGGTGCAGCTTCTCCCCGCCCAGCTCGAGCGGTACACACCCAACAGCATCGTCGACCGCGATGCCCTGATCGCCGAGCTGGCCGAGGTACGCAAACGCGGGTGGTCGCTCGAACAGGAGCAGGGCACCGTCGGTGTCGTGTGCATCGCCACGGTGGTGCCCTACCGAATTCCCGCCACCGACGCGCTGAGCGTGTCCATGCCGGCCGAGGTGACCTCGTACCCCGGCGAAATCGAGCGCATCGCCGGGGTGCTTACTCGGCACGCCGAATCCTGGGCGCGCGAGCTCCGCGCCGAGGGAGTGCGTTAGAGGCCCTCCGTCAGATCCCGCACCTCGGCGTAGCGCTCGCGGATGGCCGGGGTGGGGTCGGCCTCGTAGGTGCGAGCGGGCGCCGACGCCCACTGCGGTGGTTCCGCCGACTGAGCCAGTGCCCACGCAGCCTGACGGGCAGCGCCGTCGGCGACGTACTCGCCGGGTTCGGGAACGACGACGGGTGTGCCGAGTATCGCCGGTGCGAGCTCGCGCAGCGCCGCCGACTTCGCGCCGCCGCCGATCAGCAACACCCGACGCGTCTCGATCCCCTGCCGCCGAAGCGCGTCGATGCCGTCGGCCAGACCGCACAGCAAACCCTCCACGGCTGCACGCGCCAGATGGCCGGGCGTCGAATTGCCAAGCCGTAGACCATGAATCGCACCGGAGGCATCGGGCCGATTGGGCGTACGCTCGCCCTCGAGATACGGAACCAGCACCAATCCGTCGCTCGTCGTCGACAGCGCCAACCGCGACAACTCGTCGTGGTCGACGCCCAACATCGACGCCGTCGCGTCGAGCACCCGGGCGGCGTTGAGGGTGCAGACCAGCGGTAGTTGCCGCCCCGTCGCGTCGGCGAAACCGGCGATGATCCCCGACGCGTCCGTCGCCGCGACGTCGGTGACCGCGGAGACCACACCCGAGGTACCCACGGATACGACGACATCACCTACCTGCGCGGCAAGCCCGAGCGCCGCGGCCGCGTTGTCGCCCGTACCCGGTCCGATGATTGCTCCCGACGCCGTCTGGCCGATTCGCTCGGACGGTCCGGCCACTCTGGGCAAGCGCGGCCGACGCCCACGCAGAGCCAGCTCGAGCAGATCCTCGCGATAACTGTTCGTCGCCGCGGAGAAATAGCCGGTGCCGCTGGCGTCACCACGGTCCGTTGCCAGTGTGTCCAGGTTCGCGGCACCGCCGAGGTGCCAACTCAACCAGTCGTGTGGGAGACAGACCGCTGCGGTGCGGTCCGCGTTGCCGGGTTCGTTGTCGGCGAGCCACCTCAACTTGCTCACGGTGATGGCGGCCAACGGGACGACGCCGACGGCGTCCGCCCAGGCCTGCCCACCGCCCTGTTCGGCGACGAGATCTTCCGCGGACTTCGCCGACCGGGTGTCGTTCCACAGCAACGCCGGCCGAACCACGTCCCCCGATTCGTCCAGGCACACCATCCCGTGCTGTTGCGCCCCGACGGCTACCGCGTCCACGTCATCGAGACCGCCGGCGTCGGCGATAGCGGTGTCGAGCGCAGATCTCCACGCGGCCGGATCCACCTCGGTCCCGTCGGGGTGCGAGGCTCGGCCACTGCGGACCAGTGCACCCGAATCGGCATCTCGGACAAACACTTTGCACGATTGCGTGGAGGAGTCGATTCCTGCGACGAGAGCCAAAGACTTGCATCCCTTCCGGTGGATAAGTTGTCCGCTCGACCCTACCGTTTCTAGGCCCTCGAGCCGGGCGTACTCAGCGGTAGCAACCGACCAACCGCAAACTGGACTACGTTCGTGCACTATGCGCGACTCCGAGGATTCCGATGCGTTTCGCTTGTCCGTGGCGAAGGCTGCTCTCGACCTCTTCGCCGCCAACGGATACGAGGCCACCTCCGTGGACGACATCGCCGAGGCCTCCGGGATCTCCCGCCGAACGTTCTTTCGCCAGTTTCGCGGCAAGGACGATGTCATCTTCGCCGACCACGAAATTCTGCTCGCGCGCGCCGCGGAGTTCCTCGAACAGACCCACCCCGACCCGTGGGTGGCAGTCTGCGATGCAGCTCAACTGGTGTTCGATCGCTTCTCGGGCTGGCGCGAGCACGCCGAGCTCCGATACAAGGTGGTGCACGAGAATCCGGCGCTACGCGACCGCGAAATCGTCACGGTGTTCCGGTACGACCGCCTGTTCGTCAACTATCTTCGCCGAGCGATGCCGACGCACTCACACCTGCACATTCTGCAGTTCACCGCGTCGGTGACGGCGACGCACAACTACATTCTGCGGCGCATGATCCGCGACGGGGTCCCCACCAGCCGCGAAGACCTCCAGAGCGCCCTGCAGAAACTGCGCGCCGACTTCCACATCGGCACCGACCAGGTCGTCGTCGCCGTCTTCCCCCGCGGAACCTCGCTTGCGACCGTCGCCGACGCGCTGTCCGAGCACCTGGACTGACGGTTCCCGGCCGCCCCTTCCCGCATGAATGGCACATTGCAAACGTCTAACCGTTGCGGTGGTCCATTCATGCCGAAGGCGACGGCCACCCGGTGGCACTCAGTGCCACCGGACCCTTGTCATCGCACTACCACCCGAGTATCATCGACCCAGGCGTGGCACCGAGTGCCGCGCGCCGACACCGAGCCCCTAGGAGAGTGGCATCATGGCCGGAAATCCTGACTTCGACCTCTTTCAGCTACCCGACGAGCACAACGAGCTGCGTTCGGCCATCCGCGCGCTCTCGGAGAAAGAGATCGCGCCGTACGCCAAGGACGTGGACGAGAACTCGCGCTTCCCGGAGGAGGCGCTGACGGCTCTGAACAACTCCGGCTTCAACGCCATCCACGTGCCCGAGGAGTACGACGGTCAGGGCGCAGACTCGGTCGCCACGTGCATCGTCATCGAAGAGGTTGCCCGCGTGTGCGGCTCGTCCTCGCTGATCCCCGCCGTCAACAAGCTCGGCACGATGGGCCTGATCCTCGCGGGGTCCGACGAGCTCAAGAAGCAGGTCCTTCCCTCCCTCGCCGGTGGCGCCATGGCGTCGTACGCACTTTCCGAACGTGAGGCCGGATCCGACGCCGCGAGCATGCGCACCCGCGCCGCGGCCGACGGTGACGACTGGGTTCTCAACGGCTCGAAGTGCTGGATCACCAACGGCGGCAAGTCCGATTGGTACACCGTCATGGCAGTCACCGATCCGGACAAGGGCGCCAACGGAATCTCCTCGTTCATCGTGCACAAGGACGACGAGGGATTCATCGTCGGCCCGAAGGAGAAGAAGCTCGGCATCAAGGGCTCCCCGACGGCCGAGCTGTACTTCGAGAACTGCAAGATCCCCGGTGACCGCATCATCGGCGCGCCCGGCACGGGCTTCAAGACGGCTCTACAGACCCTCGATCACACTCGTCCCACCATCGGCGCCCAGGCAGTGGGCTTGGCCCAGGGTGCACTCGACGCCGCGATCGAATACACCAAGGACCGCAAGCAGTTCGGTCAGTCGATCAGCAGCTTCCAGGGAGTACAGTTCATGCTCGCCGATATGGCCATGAAGGTCGAGGCAGCGCGCCTGATGGTCTACCACTCCGCAGCACGCGCCGAGCGCGGCGAGAAGAACCTCGGCTTCATCTCCGCAGCATCGAAGTGCTTCGCATCCGATGTCGCCATGGAGGTCACCACCGACGCCGTGCAGCTCTTCGGCGGCGCCGGCTACACCACCGATTTCCCGGTGGAGCGAATGATGCGCGACGCCAAGATCACGCAGATCTACGAGGGCACCAACCAGATTCAGCGTGTCGTCATGTCCCGGGCGCTGCTCAAATGAGCGACATCAACCTCGTAGGCGTCATCGGTGGCGGCACCATGGGAGCCGGGATCGCCGAGATGTGCGCTCGCTCCGGTAGTTCCGTGCTGATTCTCGAAACCAGCCAGGCCACGGCCGACGCTGCCGAGGCACGGCTGGACAAGTCCTTCGCTCGAGCCGTCAAGTCCGGTCGAATCGAGGCGGATGCTGCCGAAAAGGCACGCGCAGCAATCACATTGACGCTCGACATGAACGATTTCGCCGATCGCGATCTCGTCGTCGAAGCAGCTCCCGAGATCGAGTCGCTCAAGCTCGACCTGTTCGGCAAGCTCGATTCCATCGTCAAGCCCGAGGGAATTCTGGCGACCAACACGTCGTCGATTCCGGTCATCAAGATGGCCAACGCCACGAAGCGTCCCGACAAGGTAGTCGGGGTTCACTTCTTCAACCCGGTTCCGGTGCTTCCGCTGGTGGAAATCGTCGTCAGCCTCGTGACCAGCGAGGAAACCGTCGCCTCAGTCACCGACTACGCGTCGAACACACTGGGCAAGAAGACGATTCGGTCCGGAGATCGCGCCGGTTTCATCGTCAACGCACTGCTGATCCCGTACATGGTGTCGGCAATCCGGATGCTCGAATCCGGCTTCGCCAGTGCGGAGGACATCGACGACGGCATGGTCAACGGGTGCGCACACCCGATGGGCCCGTTGCGTCTGACCGATACGGTCGGACTCGACGTCACCCTGGCCGTCGCCGAATCCCTGTACGCCGAGTTCCGGGAGCCGCACTACGCGCCGCCCCCTCTGCTCCAGCGCATGGTCGACGCCGGGATGCTCGGGCGCAAGTCCGGCAAGGGGTTCTACTCGTACTCGTAAACCCTCCCCCTGTTCGGCATGAATGGGCCATTGCAACGCCTAGACAGTTGCAATGGCCCATTCATGCGTCGTGGGGGGGTAGCGTGCGATCAGTCCTTCGGGCCACCTGCGGCGTAGACGACCTGGCCGGAGATGAAGCCCGCGCCCTCGCTGACGAAGAACGATGCGAGGTGCGCGATATCGTCAGGATGTCCGACACGGTTGACCGGAATCTGTGCGGCGGCAGCGGCTTTGAAGTCCTCGAATGGAACTCCCACGCGTTCGGCCGTGGCCGCGGTCATCTCGGTCTCGATGAATCCGGGTGCAATGGCGTTGGCGGTGACGCCGAATTTGCCGAGCTCGATCGCCAGGGTCTTGGTGAAGCCCTGCATACCGGCCTTGGCGGCGGAGTAGTTGGCCTGGCCGCGATTGCCGAGTGCCGAGGTACTCGACAGGTTGACGATGCGTCCCCACTTCGCGTCGATCATGTGCTTCTGGATCGCGCGGGTCATGAGGAACGATCCGCGCAGGTGAACACCCAACACGGAGTCCCAGTCGCCGACGGTCATCTTGAACAGCAGGTTGTCACGAGTGATTCCCGCGTTGTTGACGAGAACGGTCGGGGCGCCGAACTCGGAAGCGATGCGGTCCACCGCGGTCTTGACCGAATCCTCGTCGGCGACGTCGGCGCCGATGGCGATGGCCTGACCGCCTGCGGACTTGATGGCCTGGACCGTGTCTGCGCAGGCCGCTTCGTCCAGATCGACGACGGCGACGCCGAAACCGTCCTGCGCGAGACGTCGGGCGACTGCGGCGCCGATGCCACGTGCGCTTCCGGTCACTACGGCGGTTCTGATTGCATCACTCATGGGCTGCTCCTGGTAGTTGCGATCGATGAGAACGTCCGAGAATTGTTTCTACCAATACCTGCGGCACGGTTCAGTAGGCGGCCACCGCGCCGTCCAGCGCCTTCTGCATTCCGTCGGTGACGACGCGGGTGATGGCGATCGGCTTGGCCGGAAGCTCGGTGATCGGGTTGTCGATGTAAACGCTGGCCGACTTGAGCCTTTCACTGCCGGGTCCGTAGCTCAGACCCACGCACACCAGCACCGGTTCGACGCCGCGTTCTCGAGCGCGTGCCACGATGTGGCCGAGTCCGCTGCCGACGTGCTGAACCTTGGTCGGGTCCTCGAGGTTGCACGTGCCCTCCGGGAAGACAGCGAGATCGTCGCCCCGCTGGAGGCGTTGGGCACTGACATCCATCATCGCCTTGCCTGCAGCGTTCACTGCGCGCATTCCATGGTTCTTTCCGCGGAAGACCGGGATGCCGCCCATCATGTCGATTCGCCTGCGCTGCTTGGGTTCTTGGAAGAGTTCATCCTTCGCCAACACCCGGGTCCTGCCGATTACAGCGCGCAGCGGACTCGCCCACGCTGTCGCTGCAACCGTGTACGGATCGGTCTCGCTCAGGTGATTGACCGCGATGATGATCCTGGTGTCGTCGTAGATGAGCCGGCGCAGATCTTCTCGTGCACCGTCGGGATAACTCACCCGCGGTTTGAAGCGCTGGGCAAGTGCTGCGTAGGCGACCCGCGCCACCTGACGGTTCTGCTGATGGCGCAGGTAGAAGTCGTAGACGGCTTCCTCGTTCTCCAGTACTACCGCAGGTCGATCCATGAGGTGAGCTTAGCGCTACCGCTACTACCCGAAGAGCGGGAACTTGCGCTTGGCTGCGAGAGCATCCATGCCGTCCTGGATCCGCTCACGCACCTCGTTGTATTTCGCCTCGACGTACTCCTCGTTTTCGCACAGTTCGGTGTCGTGCTCGACGCTGACCGGCGACATGAAGCGGGTACGGATCTTGGCGGGTAGCGGGATTTGCGGCAGTGCAGCCGGCGCGATGATCCAGGGCAGCGACAGTGCGATCGGGAAGACCTTCAAGCGGGCGAATCGGTCCAGCTTCAGCGTGCGCGCGAGCTTGTCGCCCCGAATGAGAACGGGCATGGCGTCGGCCCCACCGACGGTCGCGACGGGCACGATCGGCACCCCCATGCGGATGGCGAGACGGATGAATCCGGTGCGCCCACCGAGAGTAGCGACGTCGCGTTCGCTCCACGGCCGCAGCGAGTCCACCTCTCCGCCCGGCCAGACGATGACATCGCGTCCCTCGGCCAGGGCTGTCGCCATCGAGTCAGGCGCTGCAGGCAGCACACCCATGGATCGGAACACCCGTCCGATCACCGGAAACGCCATCAAAGCGTCGTGCGCCGTTCCGTGCAGGGTCCGTTTCTCACCGAATCGGCGCCACCATTGCGCACCGACAGTCCATGCGTCCCATACGAACGGCGCACCCGAGTGCACTCCGACGACCAGGACAGGCGGCTCGGGGATGTTCTCCCACCCGTCGATCTCCATCCGGAACCACTTGTCGGTAATGAACCGCCAGAACCTCACCTGACGGTCCATCGCCTCGGTGTTCTGATCCTCGAGACTCCAGTCGCCTGCGTGCTCGGCGACGTATCCCCCCAGTCCCCCACGTTGCTGCTCGCGCCGGTGTTTCATCTTCATCCTGGCCGCCGCGGCATGTCGTTGGGCCTGTTCACGCACACCGCCTGCCCGGTGACCTGCATCACTCATGACAGGCACGTACCCCTCCCTGGCCTCGATAAACCCGTACGGATGTACCGGCTTTTCTGGTCTGGCGCATAGTTCCACATTTGGATTTCAAACCCCCCGCGACACTGTGAATGTTCGATAGGGTCGAATTTCGAGCCGAACGAACGAGGTAGTCATGGATCCGATCGAACCGGCATACGGTACGACCACTTTGCTGTTGATAGCTGCCGCCGCTGTGGCGGTCCTACTTTTCCTGATCATGAAGGTCAAGCTGCACGCCTTCGTCTCCCTCGTCCTGGTCAGCGCAGTCACCGCTGTCGTGGCCGGGATTCCCCTCGCCGACGTTCCGGACGCCTTGATGTCAGGCTTCAGCTCCACCCTCGGTTCGGTCGCGCTACTGGTCGCCCTCGGCGTCATGATAGGGCGACTACTCGAAATAACTGGTGGCGCACAAGTTTTGGCGGACACGCTGATCAACCGCTTCGGCGCGAAACGAGCGCCACTGGCACTCGGTGTCGCAGCCCTCATCTTCGGCTTCCCGATCTTCTTCGACGCCGGACTCGTGGTCTTTCTACCGATCATCTACACCGTCGCCCGACGCTTCGGCGGTTCGGTGCTGCTGTACGCGCTGCCGACAGCAGGCGCCTTCGCTGCCATGCATGCCATCGTTCCGCCGCATCCCGGTCCCGTTGCAGCGACGGAACTGCTCGGCGGCGACATCGGCACTGCGCTCGTCGTCGGTGTTCCGGTCGCGGTGGTGGCGTGGTTCGTCGGCTCCTACCTCGTCGGCACCGCGTTGGGACGACGCGTCCAGGTCACTACGGTCGATCTGTTCGCCGGCCCCATGACAGGTGGTAGCGGCAACAGCGACAGTGACCGCGACAGTGACGGCGACACTGACGGCGACACTGACAGTGACGGAAGCAAGGACCCGAACGCACCGGTGCGATTCGAGCCGTCGCCGAAATTCGGTACCGTCCTGCTCATTCTCCTGACGCCGCTTGTACTCATCTCGTTGAATACCGGCGTCAACACCCTGGCAGCGGCCGGCGTGGTGGACGGCGATTCGACATGGGCGGCCGCGCTCACACTCATCGGTCAGACTCCGATCGCCCTGCTCATCACCGTCCTGCTTGCTCTGTTCCTGCTGGCACCGGGCCGCTTCCCCGTGGCCGATGCCGCGAAGTACATGGATCAGGCCCTCGGACCGGTCTGCGCGATCATTCTCATCACCGGTGCCGGCGGCATGTTCGGTGGCGTACTGCGAGCCAGCGGTATCGGCCAGTCGCTCACGTCCTCGCTCTCGGATCTGGGACTGCCGATCATGCTGCAGGCCTTCTTGATCGCTACCGCGCTGCGCGTGGCCCAGGGTTCGGCGACCGTCGCATTGACCACGACCGCGGGTCTCATCGCTGTCCAGGTGGGCGAGCAGGATCTCAGCAACTTCAAGATCGCCTTGCTGGTATTCGCCCTCGCCGCCGGCGCCACCGTGCTCTCCCACGTCAACGATTCCGGCTTCTGGCTCGTCAGCCGGTTCTTCGGCATGGACGAGAAGACGACGCTCAAAACGTGGACGGTCATGGAGACGACGCTCGGACTGGCGGTGTTCGCTCTGGCGTCGTTGCTGTGGGTGGTGTTCTAGCGACTGTTCACACACCCAGCATTCGTTCACAACGCCACCGTCGGATGTAAACACATGGTGGCGTTGTGAACGTAGCGAATCAATCAGCGCCTCATCGCACGAACCCCGACGCCCAGGCCCACCGCGGCAACCGTCACCGCCGCGACGCCGCCATGAAGTACCGTCGAACTCGCGAAGTCGCCTGCGAACAGCGCCCGTTCGGCGTCGACGACGTAGCCCAGCGGGTTGATGTCGACGAGAAACTGCATCCATCCGGGGGCGTTGTCGAGGGGCAGCATGGTGCCGGACAGGATCAGCAGCGGAAACATCAGGGTCTGCTGTATTGCCCAGAAAACCCAGTCCTGCGCCTGCACCGCGAGTGCAAGAGCGTAGGACAGCGCGCCGAGCCCGATGCCGAACACGCCCAGTATCAGGATGCCGATCGCCGCGCCGATCGGGTTGACCGACAGACCGAGCGGCAGCGCGACGAGAATGATCAGAACCGCCTGTGCAGCAAGAGGAACCAGCTCCTTGACGGCCCGGCCGATCAGCAGTGACGACCTCGGCAGCGGCGTGACGAGCATTCTCTCGTGCGATCCGTCGTGCAGCTCCGTCAGTAGATTCGAACCCGTCATCGAGGTGCCGAAGATTGCGATCATCGCCAGCACCCCAGGGACGAACCAGTCCCAGACGTTTCCGTCACCGAGGCCGGGCACGTCGGTAAGCAGCGGCCCGAAGAGGGCCAGCAGTATCAATGGTTGGGTCAGACTGAATACGACGGTGAAGGGATCGCGCACTGTGGGGCGCAGTTCCCGGGTCATCACGATGGCACTTCCACTCAATACGTTCATGTTCTTCACCCCTACGCTGCTGCGGTTTCGCGGAGACTGCGGCCGGTGAGGCCGAGGAAGACATCGTCGAGGGTCGGCCGCGACATGTCGGCGGCCTCGATACCGATCCCGTGGCGTTCGCTCAGCCGGATCAATGCCGGCAATGCCTTCTCGGCGCGAACCACGCGAATATTGAGCCGACTCCCCGACACCGTCACATCCCGCACGAGGTCGAGACGTCCCACGATCGACGCGAGGGACTCCGCGGCGTCTCTGCTCTCGGCGGTGAGTGTGACGAGATCTCCAGCGAGCTCGGCTTTGAGGGCATCGGCGGTGTCGTCGGCGATGACCGATCCCTTGTCGATGACGATGACCCGCTCGGCCATCGAGTCGGCCTCGTCCAGGTAGTGCGTCGTCAGCACGATGGTGGTGCCCATCTCCCGGCGAAGTCGAAGGATGTGCTCCCACAGGTTTGCTCGGCTTTGCGGGTCCATGCCGGTCGACGGCTCGTCGAGGAACAACAGGGGCGGTCGGTGCACCAGTCCGATAGCGATGTCCAGCCGACGACGCTGCCCTCCCGACAACGTCGATACTGTCCTTCTGCCCAGGTCGGACAATTCCAGCGCAGCCAACAATTCGTCCGCTCGCGTGCCGGACTGTTGCTTCGAGAGCCCGTAGCACAGACCCTGCGTGATCAACTCGTCACGGACTCGCTGATTGTGCCCACCACCGTTGCCTTGTCCGACGTATCCCAGATTGCGCCGCACGGCGTCGCGCTCGGTGGTGATGTCGTGGCCTGCGACCGTCGCCGACCCCGACGTCGGTGCCAGCAGTGTCGTGAGCATGCGAAGCGTCGTCGACTTCCCCGCGCCGTTCGGCCCCAGCAGGGCAACCAATTCGCCCTCCTTCACGTGCAGATCGATACCGCGAACAGCCTCCACCGTCGCTTTTCCTCTGCTGAATGTCTTGGTCAACCCTGTCGTGTGGATCATCGTGCCCTCGCCCCTCGTGCGTCGTGTTCTCCGGTACGACGGTGACGCTATGGACAATCGAGGTCAGGTTGGGTCCGCAATTGTCGACTCGATTCCAGCGCCGACGGCGACGAATCGGCCTCCTCGCTCTCCTGAGAATCCGTCGCGTGCGCTCGACGATTTCTCCTCCAAGGCCCTCAGAAAGTTCCCCTTCCCAAATATACCGGGAGGGGGTATGGTCCGACATGCGACGTTGATACCCCTAGGGGGTATGATACCGATGAAGGAGCAAGCATGACGAACACGAACTACCGAGTCAGCGGCATGACCTGCGGTCACTGCGAGGCATCGGTCCGCGAAGAAGTCAGTGCAGTGATTGGAGTGGAGTCAGCGACCGTATCGGCGTCGGCGGGAACGCTGACGGTGATAGGTGTCGCCGATCTGGATCAGGCGGAGGTCATCGCCGCCGTTCGTGAAGCCGGATACTCCGCCGAACCGGCCCCCGCAGATCCGCGCATCCCATAGCCATCGAACTAGTTGGACGGTTAGGACTCGTACGATGAACCACCACACAAATCCGGACGTCGATTCCGGACAGGCAGACCAGCCGAATACGCTGCAACACAGCGGGCATGAGGCAAGTCACGAAACACATAGCGCAGCCCACTCCGAACATGGCGAGCACACCGGCCACAGCGGTCATGATGGGCACGGTGATCACGTCGGCATGTTCCGACGGCTCTTCTGGTTCATGCTCGTCCTCGCCGTCCCGGTGGTCCTCGCCTCCAACATGTTCGCGATGCTGGTCGGCTACTCGCTGCCCGACGCGTCGTGGATCAACTGGATTTCCCCAGTCCTGGGCACAGTGATGTTCGCCTGGGGCGGATCGCCGTTCCTCACTGGCGCAGTCAGCGAGATACGCTCGCGTACACCAGGAATGATGCTTCTTGTCGGATTGGCGATCACGGTCGCATTCGTCGCGTCGATGGGAGCAAGCCTCGGCGTACTGGACCATCAGCTCGACTTCTGGTGGGAATTGGCCCTGCTGATCGTCATCATGCTACTCGGGCATTGGATCGAAATGCGGTCGCTCGCTCAGACCACCTCTGCCCTGGACTCACTGGCAGCGCTGCTACCCGACACCGCCGAACGAGTCGAGGGCGAAAACGTGGTGTCGGTATCTCCAGACCAGCTGCAGCTCGGCGATGTCATGATCGTCCGCCCCGGCGGACGAGTGCCCGCCGATGGCACCATCGTTTCCGGAACGGCGAGCATGGACGAATCCATGATCACCGGTGAATCGCGCCCCGTCCGCCGCGGCGAGGGCGAGGCGGTCGTTGCTGGGACGGTGGCCACCGATTCCGGACTTCGTGTCCAGGTCACCGCAGTAGGAGAGGACACCGCCCTCGCCGGGATCGGCCGCTTGGTCGCCGACGCCCAGAACTCGACCTCACGCGCCCAACGCATCGCGGACACCGCAGCGGGGTGGTTGTTCTGGTTCGCACTCGGCGCAGCAGTCGTTACCGCCACCGTGTGGACGCTGTTCGGAATGCCCGACTATGCCATCATCCGGACGATCACCGTGTTGGTCATCGCCTGCCCGCACGCCCTCGGCCTGGCCATTCCCCTGGTGGTCTCCATCGCCACCGAAAGAGCCGCCCGAGGCGGCATTTTGGTGAAAGACCGGCTGGCCCTCGAGACCATGCGGACAGTGGACACCGTGCTGTTCGACAAGACAGGAACACTGACCAAAGGCGAACCCACCGTCACCGCGATCGAAGTGACCGACGGCCGCACCGCCGATCAGGTCCTCGCGTGGGCCGCGGCCGCTGAGGCCGATTCCGAGCATCCTCTGGCACGCGCCATCGTCGACGCCGCACGGCAACGGCACTTGACCGTCCCGGACGCCTCCGACTTCCAGTCGTCGCCAGCTGTCGGGGTATCCGCTGACGTCGACGGAACCCGGATCCAGGTCGGCGGGCCGGCGGTTCTCGAGCAGGAGCATGCGGCCGAACTTGCGGTCGCTGATCGGTGGCGCGGCGACGGGGCGATCATCCTCCACGTTCTCGCAGACGGCGCCGTGATCGGCGCGCTCGCGTTGGCCGATGAGATCCGGCCGGAATCACCCGCGGCGATCGACGCGCTCCACGCGCGCGGGATCGAGGTGGTCATGATCACCGGCGATGCCGATGCAGTAGCGAAATCCGTCGCCAGCCAACTCGGTGCTGATCGCTACTTCGCGGGAGTCAAACCGGAAGACAAATCCCAGAAAGTCGCTGATCTTCAACGAGAAGGCCGGACCGTGGCAATGGTCGGCGACGGAGTCAACGATGCGCCCGCGCTCGCGCAAGCCGACGTCGGCATCGCGATCGGCGCGGGTACTGATGTTGCGATCGCGTCGGCGGGAGTGATCCTAGCCAGCGACGACCCACGATCAGTGCTGTCGGTGATAGAACTCTCTCAAGCCTCCTACCGGAAAATGAAGCAGAACCTTTGGTGGGCTGCGGGATACAACCTCATCTCCGTTCCGCTAGCGGCAGGAGTGCTGGCACCGGTCGGATTCGTGCTGCCGATGTCGATCGGAGCGATCCTGATGTCGCTGTCGACGGTCATCGTCGCGGCCAACGCGCAGTTGCTGCGACGGCTCGACTTGACCCCAGGGTCCTTCGCTGAGCGTGCCGGCGCCGCCGACCATCCTTCGTCCGGAGCGAGGATTCGGCGAACCAAGGCTGGCAACCGGAGCTAGTGTCGCGTGTTTCAATTCATTTGACAGTTCCTAGGTGGGAAAATGGGATGCGCAATGCACCTCTCGGGTTGATCGACGGTGACAGGGATAAACTTGAAGCGATTCCCCAGTTGCGGGGCGCGGAGACCTTCGGCGATGCCGACATCGCAGCCGCGGCACTCCAGCCACGACGACCGCTTCCGCACCGACATCGGCGTGACTCGCACACTCGAACTCATACCCGGCTGGCTGGTCGACGAGCTCGGTGGTCCCGTGCCTACTGTCTAGAGCCTACGGCTCGGCGAACCGCTCCGGGGTGCCGGAGCAGATTCGGACCCAACCACATCGCGACCGCGGTGAGCGCGAGCCAGGGTCGCAGGTGTGGACGCATCCGCTGGATTCGGCCGTCGGGAGCGAGGTCGAGCACCATCGCTTCGGTCATCCGAAAGGGCCCGAACCTGGCTTCGCCCAACAGGACTCGGGTGTCACCGGTGCCGAGGGTGTCGGTCCATCGCAGGTTGCTGACCGCTCGATAGACGAGGGTGAGCAGTGGGGTCAGATCAGCACGACCGCGGAATACGAGCCGCCCCGACAGCGGTGAGACGAGCTCGGCATCGTCGGTCAAGGTGTGGAGCAGGGCGGGGATATCATTGTCGGTGGTCGCATGCCGGAACCGGGCGACCGCATCGGTGGACACTGGGTCGGCGAGAGCATCGGACATGGGACTTACGCCTTCCTCCATGGCGAATCCTTCAGGTGATTCCAGAGCGTAACCAGGTAGCTTGCAAAACGCAATGGGCCATCCTCGGCGTTGTGGCCAACGAAACCTCACCGAAATCGCGTGCTCGATCGGCCGCACAGTGGGCGTCGTGGTGGAGGGATGGACGCCGTTGATCCTGCGTGATCTGTTCCTCGGTATCGCCTCCAACGTACGCCCGCGCAACACCGTTCGTCTGGACGAAAACGCCCGGAGACAGTCCCCGAGAAGGCAACCCGTAAAACGACTTCAAACACGAACCACTAGCCGGTGGCAGCCGCTCGGGGACGAGCTTTCCCGAACGCACCTCCCGGCCCAAATACTCTGTCCGCGAAGCGCTTTCCCATGAGGGCGTGAGTGTCTGTGTCCGGGTGCAGGCCATCGGGGAGCGGATAGCGCTGTGCGTCGCTCTCGCCGTAAAGTGCGCGACCGTCGAGGTAGTGCAGGTTCGGATCGTCGGACCTGCTGTCGACAATCTCCGTCAAGGCGTCCCGAATGACCCGAAGTGTCAAGCGCCCCAGGGCGGTATCACCTTTCGATCCAGTCGCAACGAACTGCACCGAGTCGGTGCCCAGCGTGTTCGGATCGATCGCGCCGGGGCCCGGTGTGTCCTCGTGGATCGCGCACTGGATGGGCGAAATCAGCAGCAGCGGCGCGGTGGGGTGGCCGTCACGGATAGTGTCCAGGAACCCGTGAACGGCGGGAACGAAGCTGCGGAGCCTCATGGAGTCGCGGTTCACCACATTGAGTCCGAGTTTGGCGGTGATCATGTCCGCTGGAGTGTCACGCATGAGGCGAGCCATGAACGGATCCACGAGCGCGCTGCCGCCGAACCCCAGGTTGCGTACCTGAACGCCGGCGTGTCGCGCCGCGACCACGGGCCAGATGCGAGTGGGGCTCGTGGCGTTGGAACCGTGGCTGACCGAGCTGCCGTGGTGCAACCACACCGGCCCGCTCGTCGGTGCAGGCTGCAATGGAGCATCCGAACGCAGTGCGATCAGATCTACCTGTTCGTTGTGAGGGAGCCAGATCTCGACCGTTTTCTGCCCGGCCGGAAGGTCGGTGACGGTGACGAGCTCGGGTGCCCCCGGCTCGAAGGTTCGGGTACCGGTCTGCACGTCCATCTCGATGGCGTCCCCGCCGGTGAGGACGTGAGAATGGCGGAAGACGTCGTCGACCACCACGTCGATGGCGCCGCGGGCACGCGTCGCGCCGCGGTACGTGATGCGGGTGGCGTGCACCTCCAAGGAGATGTCGACGGCCGTTGTACGCACGGCGACCCGTACCCCGGACGGCTGCGCTTCCATGAGGGCGAGCTGCGGATCGGCGAACCGTTCTCGAATCAACCGGGGGAGTCTGTGGGGACGCACGCCGCGGTCGGTCGATTCGAGTTCGACTGCACCGCGGACAAATTCGTGAGTGAGGCGTGTGGTGATCATGGAGTTGCCTTCTGGCGGGCGGTGCCGCGGTTGTGCCAATGAGTCAGGAGGAAGTCGAGGGCGTCGATCAGTTCCGGCCACGACTGCTCGGCCGGTGGCAGGCTGTGCGCGAAGCTTCCGCTTCGTTCGAGGTTCAGAAACCCGCTCAATGCGCTACCGATGATGCGCGTGGCGTGAGTCCGATCGGGGCCGGCGATGTCGTAGCCGATCAGGACGGCGTCGGTCACCTGCACGATGCGGCGGGCGGCGTCTGTGTCGACGGCGGCCTGCCCTGCACGCCGCTGCAAGGACGCCCACCGGCCCGGATGTTCGGTCGAATACTGACGGTGGGTGATCGCGAAACCCACCAGCGCATCCTTCTTCGATCGACCGGCTATGGCTTCGCCGATGTTCGCTGCGAGTTCACCGAGGGCCAGGGCGGTAATGCCATCCCGGAGGTCAGCGAGGTCCTTGACGTGCGAGTAGAGGCTGGGTGTTTGCACGCCGAACGATCGGGCAACCGCGGCGAGGCTCAACGAATCGAACCCGGTCGCGTCAGCGAGTCGCGCACCGCGCTCCGTCACCACGGATCGATTGAGGGGCAGCCTGTCCATGACAAGAGCCTATCATCATTAGGTAGCAACCTACGTGCATTAGGCGAGGCCGCTGCGCGATCCGGACTCGACCGTAATTGTCTTAACATTCAGACATGCAGTGCTGTAGCCTTCAAGTACATAGTGACACAGCACACACGACGGCCCGCACACGGACGTCCCGAACATGGAAGGACACACCCATGTCCGCGTCCAACTCACCCGAACTCACACCGGCGCTCGCACAACGAGTTCACCGGCACCGCGTCGTCATTATCGGCTCCGGGTTCGGCGGACTGTTCGCAGCCAAGCAACTTCGCAAGGCCAATGTCGACGTCACTTTGATAGCCAAGACCACCCACCACCTGTTCCAACCCCTGCTCTACCAGGTGGCGACGGGCATCCTGTCCGAGGGCGAGATCGCGCCGTCCACCCGCTTGATCCTCAAAGATCAGCACAACGCCTCCGTCATTCTCGGCGAGGTGGGTGCCATCGACCTCGAGTCGAAAACCGTCACCTCTCAGTTCCTCGAACGCGTCACCGAAACCCCTTACGACAGCCTCATCGTCGCCGCAGGCGCGGGTCAGTCCTACTTCGGCAACGACCACTTCGCCGAGTTCGCGCCCGGCATGAAGACCATCGATGACGCCCTCGAGCTACGCGGCCGCATCATCGGCGCCTTCGACCAGGCGGAACTCGCCACAGATGACGACGAGATCGCTCGGCTGCTCACCTTCGTCGTCGTTGGCGCCGGACCCACGGGCGTCGAAATGGCCGGCCAGATCGCCGAACTCGCGAATAAGACACTCGACGGTGCCTACCGCCATATCGATAGTCGCAGCGCACGCGTCGTACTGCTCGATGCGGCACCGAAGGTGCTTCCGCCGTTCGCCGACTCACTCGGCGAGGCGGCCGCCCGACGCTTGAGAAAGATGGGCGTCGACATCCAACTCGGCGCGATGGTCACCGACGTCGACTTCGGTGGCCTGTCGGTCAAGGATGCCGACGGCACCATCCGACGCATCGGTGCCCGGACCAAGGTGTGGTCCGCGGGCGTCGCCGCCAGCCCTCTCGGAAGAACGCTCGCCGAGCAGTCCGGTGCCGAGATCGACCGCGCTGGTCGCGTCCTCGTTGAACCGGACCTCTCGCTCCCCGGCCATCCCGAGGTATTCGTCGTCGGCGACATGATGGCACTGGACAATCTTCCCGGCATCGCGCAGGTCGCCATCCAGGGTGGACGCTACGCAGCCCGTGTCATCGAAGACGGTGTCGAAGCCGTGCGGTCCGGTAGACCCGCACCCGAACGTAAACCCTTCCGGTACTTCGACAAGGGATCCATGGCGACTGTCTCGCGGTTCAGCGCGGTTGCGCAGATCGGGCCGATCAAGATCACCGGTTTCATCGCCTGGATCATGTGGCTGCTCGTCCACCTGGTCTACATCGTCGGCTTCCGTAGCCGCCTGACCACGGTGATCTCCTGGCTCACGGCATTCTTCAGCCGTGGTCGCGGTCAGCTGGCCATCACCGAGCAACAGGTCGACGCCCGGAGAGCCATGTTCTACTTCACTGCCCCCGAGGCCAGTGTCGATGTCACTGCACCGGAGCCAGAATCCGCCACGCGCCCAGTGCAAGACATCCGAGCGTGACCAGCAGGAACAGGCCCACCCAGACGATTCCCGGCAGAAACGTCAACCTGGCCAGCTGATCGGCGTCGGAGTCGCGTGCCCGTCCCGCGCTGCGCGAGCGTTGCAGTTCGAGGACGGGACGCGGGCCCGCAATCAGCAGAAAAAGGGTGATGAAGTACGCCGCAGCAACTTGTTGCTCACCGGTGCCCCACCACGACACGACGAACAGCACGGCGCCGACCACCACCAGCGACAACAATCCGTAGAGGTTGCGAATCATCAACAGCATCAGCGCAATCGAGACGATACCTATCCACAGCACCGCCGACGCATGTTGCGTGCCGAGCACGAAGGCCGCCCCGAGTCCCAGGAGCGACGGGCCGACGTAGCCCGCAAAGGTCATGACGATGACGCCGAGGCCCGTCTGCTTGCCCTTGGAAATCGCCACACCCGAGGTGTCCGAGTGCAGGCGCAGTCCCATCAGCTGCCTACCCGTGATCAGCGCGACGAACAGGTGCGCACCCTCGTGCGCGATGGTCACCACGTTGCGCGCGATACGCCACGTCTGCGGGATCAGCACTATCGCCAGCGCGGCCAGCGCTGCTACTTGGACGATCCACACCGGTGGATCAGGACTCACCGCGGATATGCGGTCCCAGAATTCGCTCACACCCGAAGTATGGCGGCTTCGCCGCATGTGAGTGAAACTACATAGAGGGCTATGTATTTCCACTCACATGCGGCGGAGGCGCCTACACCGGTCGTAGCAGCGAGCGCCGGCGTGGCGGCAGCGGTTCCGGGGTCTTGTCTGCCAGCAGCTTGAGCGCACGACGGATCTCCAGCCGCGTCTGCGAAGGCTCGATCACCGCGTCGATGTAACCCCGCTCAGCAGCGGTGTACGGCGTCGCGACATGCTCGTTGTAGAAATCGATGAACTGCTGCCGCACGCGCGGACCATCGGCCCCCGCCGCCTCGATCTCGCGACGCCGCAGCAATCCGACGGCCCCCTCCGCTCCCATGACCGCAATTCTCGCGGTAGGCCACGCGAAGTTCAGGTCGGCACCGAGATTCTTCGAACCCATCACCGCGTAGCCGCCCCCGTACGCCTTCCGAATAACAACAGTCACCTTGGGTACGGTCGATTCGATCACGGCCGCCAACAGTTTCGCGCCGCGGTAGATGACGCCGGCGCGTTCCTGCTCGAGACCTGGAAGGTATCCGGGGATGTCGACGAGAAACACGACCGGGATGGCGAAGGCGTCACAGATGTAGATGAAGCGAGCTGCCTTCTCCGAGCTTGCGATGTCCAACGCCCCACTCAGATACGTGGGCTGGTTTGCGACAACGCCCACCGTCCGGCCGTCCACACGCGTGAACGCCGTGATGACGTTGGGCGCGTACAGCTCACCTATCTCGTGGAAGTCTCCGTCGTCGAACACCCTCATGATGATGTCGTGCATGTCGTATGCGGTGTTGTCCGAGTCCGGCAGGAACGTGTCGAGACCGAGATCGGACTCGGTGATCGACGGCTCGAGCCCGGGGTTGACGAGCGGAGCTTGCTCATGGCAGTTGCTCGGCAAGTATCCGAGCAACGTTTTCACCCACTCGAACGCGTCGGACTCGGACTTCGAGACGTGATGCACGGTTCCGTAGCTTGCTTGCTTCGTTGCTCCACCGAGATCCTCTGCCGAAATTGACTCTCCGGTAACCGCTTTGAGTACGTCCGGCCCGGTGACGAACATGAAGGACTGATCCTGGACGGCGACGACGAAATCGGTGCACGCAGGTGAATATGCCGCTCCTCCAGCGCATTTACCCAGCATGATGGAGATCTGGGGAACGAGACCGGAGAGCAACCGCTGCCGTCGGCCGATCTCGGAGTAGAACGCCAGCGAGGTCACGGCGTCCTGAATACGGGCACCACCGGAGTCATTGATCCCGATGAGCGGGCACGCAGTCCTGGCCGCAAGTTCCATCATCGAGACCACTTTGCGCCCGAACATCTCACCGAGCGACCCACCGAAGACGGTGTTGTCGTGCGAGTAGACGATTACCGGCCGCCCACCGACTGTCCCTCTGCCCGTCACGATACCGTCACCGAGCGGATTATCCGGGCTACCAGGCGCTTTCATCAATGCGCCGTACTCGATGAAGCTACCCGGATCGAGAAGTGCGTCGATCCGGTCTCGTGGGCCCGGCAACCCGGCAGCAGCGCGCTTGGCTATCGCGCGATCACTGCCCGGACTGCGGGCTGCCTCCAATTTGTCGGTCAGTTCGGCGAGCTTGGTGGCCGTGGTAGTCAGTTCGAACTCCAGTTTTCAGACGAGGCACCCGAGCAACTGCTCTAGGACGCCTGGCGTTCCAGCTTCTTGGCTTCGCGGGCGAGGGAGCGGTCGCGCATCTCCTCGAACTTGGTTGCTTGGCGCTCGAGGTCTTCGAGGAAGACAGCGAGTTCCTCGCGAGTGTTCTCACCGCGAGCGGTGAAGTCCTCACGCTCGAAGATGCGCCACTTGCGCAGGACCGGCCAGACGACGTCCTCGAGGTGCTGACGCAGATCGTAGATGCCGTGCTTGGCCATG